>BNJU01005638.1_pt1 | contig 205733 bp, 243 predicted proteins | sample 8539281 | NCBI WGS metagenome assembly BNJU01 (sample SAMD00202456, study PRJDB9452) | human saliva metagenome | isolation source: human saliva | place: Japan | reverse complement strand
GAATATGGCATTCCGCTGCGAGCGCGAGCTGATTGAACTAACCAACTAAACGCATAGTGCAATTGTCGATGTCCCTGAACTGGGAATGGAATCTGGTAGTTAGCACCACCAACGCGACGAGACTTCACCTCGAAGCTTGGGCTAACGTTCTTCAATGCTTTTTTTCAAACACTGCCAATGGATCTTCAGAATCCAATTTCTTAGCAGCAGTTTCTAGGGGCTGCGTAGACAGCGCGTTCAGCCGCCAATTTCTTACCGTCTAGCATTGACTTGTTGATCAAACGCTGAACTAGTACGCTTTGGTATCGGCGATCAGGTTTAAGTTCACGCTGCAATTTCTTGGTAACTTTACGAGGCATGATTATTTATCCCCTTTCTTTGTACCGTACTTAGAGCGACCCTTCTTACGGTTGTTGACGCCTTGAAGGTCAAGCGCACCACGTACGATGTGATAACGCACACCTGGAAGGTCAGGCACACGACCACCGCGGATCAAGACCACAGCGTGCTCCTGCAAGTTGTGACCTTCACCACCGATATACGCCCAAACTTCATAGCCGTTATTCAACTTAACACGAGCAACTTTACGCAAAGCTGAGTTTGGTTTCTTTGGCGTCTTAGTCGTCACACGCACACAAACACCACGCTTAAGCGGCGCGTTCTGGTCGTAATAACGTGTTTTTAGGGCGTTATGAATACGACCTAGTGCTGGCGACTTGGACTTTTTCTTAGCCGTTTGGCGCGGTTTGCGCACCAATTGGTTGATTGTTGGCATCCAATTTCTCCTTGGTTGATTAACTAATTATGGCAATTTGCCTTACGGTTTGGATTCAGCAACTCCTCTCCGTGTCTATACCTTTTCCGCCGAGATTGCAGTCTGTACACATTCAAAACACTGCACACTCCGAAAAGAGGAAACTCTACATCTATTCTAGCACAGATTTCGTAAAAGTAAAATCGCTGCCCGTAGACATAACTTATCACACATACTCACCCTAATCCATCACCTCCACTAGGAATATTCTCTTTTCAAAGCCGCCGCGTTTTTCTGCTTTTTCTGCGCGAATTTTTTCTAATTCTTCCGCGGTACAACTATGCAGGCTTGCGAGAGCATAGACTACTTCCATGATATCGGCAAGCTCATCAGTATTTTTATCTTTTTTATATTCCTCAACTTCTTCGACTAGCTTTTTTGTAAGCTCCACGGCATATTCGTCTGCCGTAAGTATTTTGTGAGTCGGCTTTTGCCCGTTGGTCTTAATGATTTCCAAAATTTTATCGCGGACAAGTTTGTTGTATACTGGCATAAAACCTCCTTTAATTGTTTATATTATATAATTTTTTTCCTATAAAAAATCAATTTAAAGTAAAAACTCCACCCCCGTCCGTGGAGTTTTTACTCGACACCATGACAAGAGTGGAGTGTTACTCCACAGAACTGCTCAGGACTACTCAGCCTTACTTAGCACCAAGAGTGTCCTCTTGATCTTGAGAGAAGATTTTTATTCCTCGTCATCTGCATCTCTAATCTCTGCTTCCTCCTGGAATAATATCGAATTGACGAAAAACATAAAGACCCTCAAACCGACCAAGATCACAAGTGCCGCTAGAAATAGAAACCCCACTATCATATTCTCCCTTGCTGTGAAGTACTCTTTTACACGGTTGTGTAAAAGCTAATACAATTTATATCACACCTGAGCTAAAAAGTCAATACATATCATCCAAAACAAAGACCTCCAGTATGTATACAATAATTTATGAGCTACCAAATAAAATAATCATCATACGCAAAACACCCGACCTTATAGTCAAGGTGCGGGTGTTGCGGGTTATTGCGGTCAGACCTACCTGCTAAGCAGCGATTTCTTCTTCACTGAACTCGTCTTCGCTCGGTGTTTCGAATTCTTCATCTTCTTCGACAGCACCAGTTCCTACTGGAATCTTGCGGCCGATGATGACGTTTTCCTTCAAACCGTGCAAGTGGTCGGCTCGACCAGATACAGCAGCGTTAATCAAGACGCGAGTAGTGTCTTGGAAGGATGCAGCTGATAGCCACGAGTCACTCCAGATTGAAACCTTTGTGATACCGAGTAGCAATTGCGTGTAGCTAATCAAGTTCTTACCTTCAGCAGCCAATTGCTTATTTCGCATTGACCACGGCGGCCTTAGAAACGATGTCGCCAGTCACGAAATTCACTATCACCAGCATCTTCGATTTGCACGCGACTAAACATTTGGCGAACAATAATCTCCAAGTGCTTGTCAGCCACGTCCTGACCCTGAGCAGCGTAGATTCGCAGAACTTCGTTGATGATGTAGCGCTGAGTTGCCTCAACACCCTTAAGTCGCATCAAATCGTGCAGGTTCAACGATCCAGCTGTCAATCGATCACCAGCTTCAACAACGTCATTTGCCTTAACGACCAACTGCATATTGCCTGGGATTTCATAACGAGTTGGCGAAGCAGCCTCTGCAGCGATCACCAAAGTATCCTCAGCCGACTCAATCACACCGTCAAATGGCGCGATCAAAGGTCGAGTGTCGCTCTCGCCAGTCGCTAAGACATCGCCAGCCTTAACGCTTGAGCCAGCCTTAACCACAACAGTTCGACCCTCTAATGGCAATCGCTCAACCTTGCCAGATTCTGGTGTAATTTGAACGATATACTTCTTGCCATCTTCCCAAACATCAACCAAACCAGCAACTTCCGTAATGAATGCTTGACCCTTTGGTGTGCGTGCTTCAAACAATTCTTCAACACGAGGAAGACCCTGGGTAATGTCACCACCAGCAACACCAGAGTTGTGGAAGGTACGAAGCGTCAACTGAGTACCCGGCTCACCAACTGACTGAGCAGCGATAACACCAACTGGCTGATGATTGCCAACCAATTTACCAGTCGACATATCAATACCGTAACTTCGCTGTGGAATACCGTTAAGGTTGTTCGTTGACAATACAGACTGAATCTTAACGCTTTCAATGCTTTCGTCGTCATCAATTGAATCTGCGATTTCACGCGTGATCAATTCGTTCTTATTGACGTGACCTGGAATTGTTTCAGCAGCATAACGACCAGCCAAACGGTTTGAGAAGTCAATCATCGTCTCTTCAGTTTCTGATCGGTAAATTGCGTAACCTTCATCGTCGCCATCAGTATCTTCAACAGTAAAGACGTCTTGTGCAACGTCAACCAAACGACGAGTCAAGTAACCTGAGTCGGCGGTCTTAAGAGCCGTGTCAATAAGACCCTTACGTGCACCACGAGTTGCGATAAAGGCTTCAAGGCTAGACAAACCGCCCGTGTAAGAGCTGCGGATTGGAAGCTCAATCTCATGGTTGGTTGCGTCCATCTGAACACCAATCATCGCGCTCGCCAACTTCACGTTGGAAATATCACCACGGGCACCAGAGTTGACCATCATAGAAATACTGGTGTCCATGTGTGCCAATTGGTCTTTCAGGAATGCTGTGATCTTATTGTCAACGTTTCGCCATGCGCTAACCGTCAAGTTGTATCGCTCTTCCTCAGTAATCAAACCTTGGTCGAATTGCTCAGAAATCAAAGCTGCCTTAGCATCACCTTCAGCCACAAATTGAGGAATTTCCTCGAAGTGGACGTAGTCGGTCATACCAGTCGACACAGCCGCAACCGTAGCAAAGCGGAAAGCTTGACCCTTCATGCGGTCTGCAATCTTAGCGGTTTCCTCGGCGCCGTACTTGTTAAAGATTTGCGCCAACACCTTCTTAAGCTGCTTTTTAGTCTGGACATTGTTATCGTATGGGAAATCTTCAGGCAGAATCTCATTGAAGAAGACACGACCCAAAGTTGTTTCACGCATTTTACCTTTCGCAAAGATACGAATTGGGGTTTGCAAGTGAATTACGCCATTGTCATACGCCATTTCTGCTTCGTAAACAGAACTGTAAGTCTTAACCTTGTCGGTCTGAGCTTGCGGCTTATCGTAAGTCAAGTAATAGTTACCAAGCACGATGTCCTGCGAAATGTGCAGCACTGGCGCACCATCGGCAGGCTTCAACAAGTTGGCAGTTGCGCTCATCAATTCACGAGCTTCAGCCTGAGCCTCTTTTGATAGCGGCAAGTGAACAGCCATCTGGTCACCGTCGAAGTCGGCGTTAAATCCGGCACAAACTAGCGGGATGCAACTGAATAGCTTTTCCTTCAACCAAAACTGGCTGGAAGGCTTGAATTGACAAACGGTGCAAACTTGGTGCGCGGTTAAGCAACACGTACTTGCCTTCAATTGCTGAATCTAGCGCGTCCCAAACTACCGCTTCACCAGCTTCAATTAGACGTGAAGCCGAGCGAATATTGTGCGCAAATTCATTCTTAATCAACCAGCTAATCACGAATGGCTTGAAACAATTCCAGCGCCATTTGCTTTGGCAAACCACATTGGTTAATCTTCAATTTTGGACCAACCACGATAACCGAGCGGCCAGAATAGTCAACACGCTTACCAAGAAGGTTCTGACGGAAGCGACCCTGCTTACCCTTTAGCATATCGCTCAAGCTCTTCAAACTGCGGCGACCACCAGTCGAGCTAACTGCACGACCGCGAGATGCTGAATTGTCAATCAAAGCGTCAACAGCTTCCTGAAGCATACGCTTTTCATTGCGCTGAATAACTTCTGGCGCGTTAAGCTCAATCAACTTCTTCAAGCGGTTGTTTCGGTTGATAATTCGGCGATACAAATCGTTCAAGTCAGATGTCGCAAATCGACCACCAGACAACGCCACCATTGGACGAAGATCCGGAGGAATCACCGGCAGAACAGTCATACATAGACTTGATGGCTTAATGCCAGCAGATTCCATACTTTCAAGCATCTTCAAGCGCTTTAGCAACTTCTTCTGTCGTTGACCTTTTGCAGTTTCAACTTCTTCAGTCAATTCGGCAATAAGCTTTGGCAACTCAATCTTGTCCAAGAGTTCTTTGACCGCGCTAGCACCCATGCCAACTTCGATCAATTCGTCATATTCTTCTGGCAAGTTGCGATATTCACTCTCTGAAATCAAAGCGCCGAAATTCAAGCTCTCCAATTGAGATCTCTTACCAACGTAAGATTCTTCCAATTCCTCGACTTCACGGCTCTGCTCTTTCGCCAATTGCTTAACGTCAGCGCCATCTTCTTCAGCCATTTTTTCGTAGCGGATTTTGATAGCCTTACGAGCCAAATCAGTTTCCGCTTCCAAATCAGCCAAGTATTGATCGCGAGTTGCTTCGTCAACATTTAAGATAACGTAAGTTGCAAAGTAAACGATTTTCTCAATATTGCGAACCGTCATGCCAAGCAGCTGGCTCATTGCGCTTGGAGTACCACGCATAAACCAAATGTGCGCAACTGGAACTGCCAATTGAATATGTCCCATTCGCTCACGGCGAACGATTGACTTAGTGACCAATTCACCATTCTTATCGACAGCAGCTTCGCGTGATCGAACACCCTTAAGCTTTGAGTCGTGTGGATTGATGTCCTTAACTGGACCAAAGATTCGCTCACAGAACAATCCGTCGCGTTCTGGCTTTTGTGTGCGATAGTTAATTGTTTCTGGCTTCAAAACTTCGCCGTAGCTCCATTTCAGAATGTCTTCTGGGCTAGCTACTGCCAAACGAACCGCGTCAAAATCGCTGATGCCCGTTGCGTTAAATGCAGAATTTGCCATCTTACGCGTCCTCCTTTATTTCTTCTACTTCATCAATATCTTGCACGCTCATACCATCGTCAATTTCACCGATGTCATCTGATTCGTCCAAGTATATTTCTTCTTCCTCGCCATCAGCGGCAACGGTTTTGTCTTCTGGACCACTTGAAGCGATAACATGCTCAGCGTCAACTGCAGCCTCGTCGTCAACCAAGTCAACTCGAAGACCCAAACCTTGAAGCTCCTTAACCAACACGTTGAAGGATTCTGGAAGTTTTGGACCAACAATCGGCTCGTCTTTAATAATTGACTCGTAAGCCTTTGCGCGACCGTAAACGTCGTCAGACTTAATTGTCAACATTTCCTGCAAGGTTGCAGCAGCACCGTAAGCTTCCAATGCCCAAACCTCCATTTCACCGAAGCGCTGACCACCGTTTTGCGCTTTACCACCAAGTGGCTGCTGAGTAACCATCGTGTATGGACCAGTTGAACGAGCGTGAATCTTGTCGGAAACCATGTGGTGCAACTTAATCATGTGCATCACACCAACTGTTGTTCGCTCCTCAAATGGCTCACCGGTGCGGCCATCAAACAATTGACTCTTGCCGTCACGAGCCAAACCAGCTTTTTCTAGCTCATCAGAAATCTTCTCGCTTGGAACACCGTTAAATGACGGAGTTGCTACGCGGTAGCCCAATGCTCGTGCTGCCATACCAAGGTGAGTTTCAAAAATCTGACCAAGGTTCATGCGGCTTGGCACACCAAGTGGGTTCAAAACTACGTCAACCGGCGTACCGTCTTCTAGGAATGGCATATCTTCAACAGGAAGAACTTTCGCCACAACACCCTTGTTACCGAAGCGTCCAGCCATCTTATCACCAACGCCAATCTTTCGTAATTGCGCAACGAAGATCTGGATTTGCATCAAAACGCCAGCCTTCAATTCGTGACCATTTTCACGACTAAAGATCTTAACGCCAACAACTTTACCGCCGCCCGCGTTGTTCATTCGCTGTGATGTATCGCGAACATCCTTAGCCTTTCACCGAAGATGGCGCGAAGCAAGCGCTCCTCAGAACTCAATTCCTGCTCACCCTTTGGCGTAATCTTACCGACCAAAACATCGCCAGCCTTAACCTCGGAACCGATTTGAACAATTCCATTCTCGTCCAAGTGACGCAAACTTTCCTCGGAAACGTTTGGAATATCGCGCGTCACAATCTCTGGACCAAGCTTCGTCTCGCGAACCTCAACGGTGTAATCCTTAATGTTAATGCTTGTCAATCGATCGTCTTCAACCAAACGACGACTCATAATAATCGCGTCTTCCATGTTGTAGCCACCCCATGGCATGAAGGCAACCAGAAGGTTTTTACCCAGGGCAATTTCACCGCCGGCAATCGAGGCGCCTTCAATCAGGATATCGCCCTTCTTCACCTTATCACCACGCTCAACGCGGACTTTTTGGTTGTAACAACGATCGTCATTGTTCTTCACAAAATGCTTCAATGTGTAAATCTTTACGCCGCCAGCATATTTAACGTGAACTTCGTCGGCATCGGCGCGAACAACTTCGCCGTCGGCGCTAGCTTGAATCAAGTGACCACTATTCTCAGCCACAGCCTTCTCAATTCCAGTACCAACAGTTGCGGATTCTGGACACAATAGAGGAACCGCCTGACGTTGCATGTTTGAACCAGTCAAAGCGCGGTCAACGCGAGTCTTTTCAATAAACGGAACCAGCGCCGCGGTCGAGCCTAGAATCTGACGGTGAGCTGCGTCCATGAATGTAACTTGGCTAGCATCAACTTGCGATGGCTGCATGTTACTGCGAGCGTTAACGCGCTCGTCGCGGAAAGTTCCGTCTTCATTAAGAGCCTCACCAGCATCGGCAATAACTTCACCAATTTCCTGTGAAGCATCCAAGTAAACAAGTTCGTCAGTGACTTTTGCCGTCTTTCACACGAAGATATGGAGTTTCAATAAAATCCATATTCGTTAACACGCGCATAAGTCGCCAAATTCAGCACCAAACCGATATTCGCACCTTCTGGCGTTTCCACTGAACAGATACGACCATAGTGAGTTGGGTGGGCGTCGCGAACCTCAAATCCAGCGCGCTCACGAGTCAAACCGCCAGGACCAGTCGAGCTCAAGCGTCGCTTGTGGCTCAATTCTGACAATGGGTTAACTTCGTCAAGCAACTGCGACAACTGGCTTGAAGTAAAGAATTCACGAACAGCTGCAACAATTGGACGAGCGTTGATCAATTGACTTGGGCTAACACTTTCCAAATCAGCCACGCTCATACGATCCATCGCATTGCGCTGCATTCGAAGCATACCAACACGGAATTGTCGAGCAATCAATTCACCAACCAAGCGAATTCGGCGGTTGCTCAATGCGTCAATGTCGTCAGCTGGCTCTTGCGTATTGTTCAAGCGAATAACTTCACGCAAAATCGCCACCAAATCGCTCATTTGCAACGTACGATTTTCAGCCGTATTAGCGACATCCAGACCCAAGCGTTGGTTCAATTTATAACGACCAACCCGCGAATAATCAAACCGCTTGAAGTCAAAGAACATTCGTTCAATCATCTGACGAGCGTTATCAACTGTCGCCAAGTCGCCTGGACGCAATCGACGATAAACCTCAATCAACGCCTCATTTGCACCACGAGAAGTATCCTTGTCCAAAGTTTCGTCAATGTATTTTACGTCGCCGGTATCAATATCAGCGAACAACTCTTTAATTTCGCTAGTCTTTGGATAGCCCAAAGCGCGCAACAAAGTCGTTGCTGGCATCTTGCGGCGGCGGTCAATTTTTACGTAAATCGCGCCGTTAGAAGCCGTCTCAAATTCCATCCAAGCTCCACGTCCTGGAATGATTTTTGCGCCGTAGTAATTACGTCCCGCTATTGTTTCAGCAGTAAAGAAAACACCGGCAGAGCGAATCAACTGGCTAACAACCACACGCTCCGTACCGTTGATAACGAACGTACCGCGATCGGTCATCCATGGATATTCACCGAGGTAAATTTCCTGCTCTTCAACTACGCCAGTTGTTTTGTTCGTCAATTCAACTGTTGCGTGTAGCGGAGCTTCAAATGTCAAGTTGTTTTCTTTGGCAAATTGGTCAGTGTTTTTTGGCTCGCCAAATAATATTTGCCGAACTTTAATGACAACTTCTGACCAGTGTAGTCGTCAATTGGGTTAATTTCTGAAAATATCTCACTCAAACCTTCTTCGACGAACCAGCGCCAAGAATCTTTTTGGTGAGCGATTAAGTTTGGTAGCGGCAGGGCATTATCACCAGAGGTGAAATAGACGCGCTCGCTACTTGTGGTTGGTTTTTTTGCCACAGGCGTAAACACTCCTCGCTTTAATTAGTGGTTAATAGACGGCCATGAAGATCTCTAATTCATAGCCCAAAATCACGATTTGCCACTCGCAATTTTCACCCGCCATGAATACACTACTTCTATAACTACTCATTATGACGAAAAGCGTCAATAAAATCAAGGGGTTTTACTAGTGTTTTTCAATGTTATCAATCAACATATCATGAACTTCGTCAATTGTCCCGTCCGCCGAAACTACCGGAATTCCGTACGCCTCGGCAATCTCCAAATATCCATCGTCGACTTTTTTCTGAAAATCTTGCCCGCGCGACTCAAAAGTGTCAGGATTTTTCAGCTCGCCGCGCATAGAAATTCGCTCTTCCCGCTTATCGCGACTCAAGCTTAAAATAACCATAACGTCCGGCTTCAGATATTTTTCATCGGTGAACAATTCTGTCAATCGCAGAATCTCCGACTCGTCATAACCTTCGCCTCGCCCCTGATAAACCAGCGTTGAGATATAATTTCTCGCGCTCAAAACAATTTCCCCACGTTCCAACGCTGGCTGAATTTTTTCCCGCCATAATTCACGTCGAGCTGCAGAAAATAGAGCCACATTCACCGCCGCAGAACGCGCCAGATCACCATTCTTAATCACTTTTCGAAGTTCATTTGCTATCGGAGTAGATTTTTCCGGATCATCGCTTCCCGGCTCTTCAATCACGCAAACTGTTCGCCCGATTGATCGGAAATATTCCGCCAATTTCGCGACCTGCGTCGATTTTCCTGTCCCGTCATTACCTTCGATAACTATATATTTTCCAGAGTCGCTCATCATCACCTCGTAATTACAATGTGCGGCTTCTGTAGAAATACCAGCCATTTTTTCGTTTTTCCATCAATTTTTATCAAGTGAGTATGCTGATGTATCATCGACTTGGTTTTGCTACCTTGGGCTCGAGCGTAAATTGAATAACCACTAGATTCAAACCTAGCAACCTGATTCATGTAGTCAATTTTTTCCTCGTCGCTCAAATTTGCCAGCGAGTCCACGTGCCGTTTCGGTATCACCATCAAATGGTCGTCCACGCCGCAGCCATCCCAAAAATCATAGCCAAATCGATTTTTAATGATCAGGCAATGTTGCGTTTCTTCTACGACTTGACCAGTGTGCTGTTTTACCAATTGACAGAAGTCGCAACTTTCAGATCTATTACTTTTCTTATGATTCTTATATTCTTTTTCTTTTGTCCGCCAACGGAACATTGAGCCAGTCATCATTATAAAACCCCCTCGCTTAGACCCGAAATTTCCATCGGTTTATGCCGACGATCCTTAAACGCCCGCGGCAACATCATTTCTGGACGCCAAGTTTTTATCAATTCATCCAAATCGTCAGTGTGCTGATATTTGCCGCTCATTCCGCCGCGCCCGCTAGCATATCCGCCGTCAACCTGACCAGTGTGATGAAAAATCAATTGCCCAATTCTCTCACCGACGGGCAAAACTACGCTCTCGTGCTTATTCAAATTGTAAATCTCAAGCGTAATCCGATTGATATACCCCGGATCAACCCAGCCAGCATCAAAACACACCGCCACGCCGTTTCGCCCCCAAGAGCTACGACTTTTCACCTCGGCCGCGCCGCCATGCGTCCGAATCCCAACAAATTCGTGCGTATGCGCCAAAATTCGCTCACCAGGCTTCAGTACGATTATCGGATGATCTGGCGGAATATTCTTAAATTCCCGAAAACCGTGCCGCTCGCACCATTCGGCATGCGGAATTGCCTTAAGCGGACCCTTGAAGTATCGATTGACATCAGACTCGTCAAACGGATTATAAACTCGCGAAATATCATCATATTCCTGTTTATAAAAATTAAAGCCTAGCGTAAAATCTAAGCTGGCTTCCGATACGTTTTTTGGGTTGAACGGCGTACAGACAATTGTCCCGTCTTCAATCGCCGCTAATATATCTTTATTTGAGTACACGCTCACTAAATACCTCCCATTGCGTGATTTTTCTACCAAATCTTATTATGGCAAGTTTATGCGTTCCGATCAAGCTTTCGGTAAATTTTACAGCATGCTAAACTGAAATTATGGAAAAAGCCATTATTGTAGCTTACGATAAAAACCGCGCCATCGGACAAAATGGCGATATGCCGTGGGGGCGAAGTTTGCCAGCCGATTTGGTGAATTTTAAGCGTTTGACGAGAAATAGCAATGTCATCATGGGCAGAAAAACGTTTGAGTCAATTGGTTCGCGACCACTTCCAGACAGAGAAAATATTGTCATTTCATCCAAGCCAACTGGCGTCAAAAAGTCCTGACGGCTATGAATTTACGAAGCGCCCTGGCTTTATCGCGATATCCGACTTTTATTATTGGCGGCTCACGAGTTTATAAAGACGCGCTAGATATTCCAGAAATTGACACTATTTACGCCACGGAAATTGACGCCGAATTCCCCGATGCTGACACTTTTTTCCCAGAGATAGATATGGACGCGTGGGAGGAAGTAAGTCGCACACATCATTCGGCAGATAATGAAAATAATTACGATTTTGATTTTGTGACGTATAAAAGAAAATAGCCTTCTTAAGTTGACAGTATTTGGTATTTGTGGTATGATAAAGCGCATGAATGAGCAATATAATCTATGTATCATAGATCCCGAAGAGAGTGGCGATCTTAAAATTACAGATATACCAGAATATCAGAATTCAGTTCACGCCCTCATTGCAATACTTGTCGATAATCCTACCTGTAATGAAGATGGGGTGGTCAATAGCAAAGCGTTCTTAATAGAAAGAGGAATATCTGAAAATGGCAACTCTACAGCAAAAGGAACGTATAGAGATATACAGTTTAACCCCGACACCAGACGATATAAAATTCTGCCGAAGAAAAATCTCCGTAAAAAATAAACCTTAGCCACTCAGGCTATAAGTGCAAATCACGCTACACAGCAATCGGCGCTTTTATCGCTGGATGGCACTCATAATCCTCCAGACGGATATCATCAATCGTGAAATCGTCAATATTCTTGATGTCTGGATTGAGCCACAGTTTCGGCAGTGGCAGCGGACGGCGCGATAATTGCTCGTCAACTTGCGCGCGATGATTATTGTAAATATGTGCGCTATTTAAGGTATGAATAAACTCGCCGGGTTGCTTGTCGGCAACTTGAGCGACAATCGACAAAAGCAGCGCATAGCTGGCAATGTTAAACGGCACCCCAAGGAACATATCCGCCGATCTCTGAGTCAGCACCAAATCCAGCTTGTCCTTCTCGCCGTTTTTACCAGGTCTTACGTTAAATTGAAACATCGTATGACACGGAGGCAGCCCGCCAGCTTGAACGATGTCATCAATTTCCGCCACATTCCACGCACTCACGATATTCCGACGCGACTCTGGATTTGTCTTTATCATGTCAATGGCGTTCTGAATCTGGTCAATCGTCCCGCCCTTTCCGTCCGGCCATTTTCGCCATTGGACACCATAAACAGGACCCAAATTTCCCCATTCTTCAGCAAACGCGTGATCGTTCGCAATCTTATCAATAAATTCCTTCATTCCAGCGCGCCACTCATCACCGTTAATTTCCGGTATTTTCTGACCAGTTTTTTCTAGGTAATTTTTATATGGCCACTCATCCCAAATATGAACGCCGTTTTGCGCCAAATATTCAATATTGCCCGTACCCTTAAGAAACCATAAAAGCTCATGAGCGACGCTTTTGAAATATAACTTCTTGGTAGTCATCGCCGGAAATCCGTCCGCCAAATTATATCGCGTCTGAATACCAAAAACTTCTGTCGTCCCCGTTCCCGTACGATCGCCTTTTTGCACACCGTTATCACGAACGTATTTCAATGCGTCTAAATATTGCCTCATAAGCCCTCCTTGCCTACCTCAAATTATGACAATATCTTCCAAAAACCACAAGCAGAATCACTAGTAGTTTTAACAACAAACACGCAATTTTTTACGACAATTTAGTCAAGACTTTGTCGATTAGACCGTATTTTACGGCTTCATCTGGCGTCATCCAATAGTCACGCTCCATGTCAGACTTAACCTTAGCCAACTTCTGACCGGTGTTTTTCGCCATAATCTTCGCTAGCATCTCCTTAACTTCCAAAGTTTCCTTCATGTCAATTTCCATGTCGGTCACTTTTCCGTGCGTTCCAGAAGACGGCTGATGAATCATAACCTTGGCATGCGGCAAGCAAAACCTCTTGCCCTTAGCGCCAGAGCTGAGCAAAAACGCCCCCATGCTTGCCTGCAAACCAATTCCATACGTCGCCACATCGGGCTTAATAAAATTCATCGTGTCATAAATTGCCATTCCATCATAAACGCTGCCGCCTGGGCTATTGATATATAGCGATATATCAGCTTGCGGGTCAACGTATGCTAAATGCAGTAATTGCGCCACTACACTGTTTGCGGTATGCTCGTTAACATCTTCGCCAAGGAAAATAATTCTCTCATTCAACAATCTCGAATAGATATCGAAAGCACGCTCGCCGTCGGCCGACTTTTCAACGACAGTTGGAATGAGATATGATTTTGGCATATTTACCCTATTTCTTCGTGTTTAATTCGACCAATTTAGCAACGGTCTTATCTGTAATCATTCGGTTGGCAATATCGCGGTGGACATTTGGGTTGTCGAATTGTTCCAGCATTTTCTTATCTTTACCGTATTGTTGCTTGAAGAAGTCAATTTGTTTCTGGATTTCATCGCGAGAAGCGTCAATCTTCAATTCCTTCGATAGTTCTGCCAATACCAGACCAGCCTTAACGCGCTTTTCAGCCGCTGGACGAGCTTCTTTCTTCACCCACTCTTCTTTATCCTTGAAGCCCTGAGTCTTCAAATAGCTATCCAAACTCAGCCCGCTGTACATCAAATTCTGAGTCAAGTCACGCTCGATTGATCGCAATTGATCCTCAACCAAAAGTTCTGGCAGCGCAGCTTTACTTTTTTCCGTCAATTCACCAACCAACGCGTCCTTAAACTTCTCGTCAGCTTCACGCTCTTTTTGCGCAGTGAGTTCACGCTTGATGTCCGCTTTTACTTCTTTCATCTCTGTAAATGGACCACATTTTGCAGCAAATTCATCATTTAGTTCTGGCAATTTCAATTCATTAACCTTGTGAAGTTTCACGGTAAACACAACGTCTTGACCTGCCAAATTCTCAGCGTGATAATCCTCCGGGAACTTCAACTTCAAATCGAACTCTTCACCAGCCTTATGACCAATCACACCTTCTTCAAATCCCGGAATGAATTGACCTTCGCCAAGCTTCAAGCCATATTCCTTAGCCGAACCGCCGTCAAACGCCACGCCGTCTTTCTTTCCCGTAAAGTCAATCACAGCCTCGTCGCCGAGCTTAGCAGCACGCTTGACCTCTGATTTTTCAGAATAGTTTTTACGGATTCGCTCAATAACCTCATCGACATCTTTATCTTCGACCTTGGCTACTTCTTTTTTCGCTGACAATTTTTTGTAATCGCCCAATTTTACTGGCGGAATAACTTCAACTTCAGCCGTAAATTCCAACTCAGAACCAGGAACAAACTTCTTAACTTCAACGCTAGGTCGATCTAAAGCTTGCAATTTTTCCTGCAAAAATGCCTCAGCTACAGCCTTTGACAAAGCGTTCTCCAAAATCTGCTCCTGAAGCACATTCGGATCAATGTGCTTAGCGGCTATGCTTGCGGGAACTTTTCCTTTGCGGAAACCTGGAACTTTGATGTCACGCGCCAACTTTGCCAAGGAGGTCTGCTCTGCGTCAGCTAATTCGCTAGCACCCAAAGAAATCGTCAATTGAACTTTTAGTATCTGATAATTTTTACAGTAGTCTTCATAAAGACTAATTATAACAGATATCAGACTATATCTCAAACAGAGCGTCCTCATCGCCATCATATCGACGATCTTTGACAATTGTCACGATTCGTTCAGCGCTAACCTTTTGCTCATCAGACTCCACCAAATTTCGAACCGTGTATACGCCGCTAGCAATTTCATCCTCACCCACGAACACCGCAAACGGAATTTGCTTTTTTAGCGCCGCTTTTATCTGCTTGTCAATCTTTCTACCAGTGATGTCCAACTCCGCTCGCACGCCTTCGCTGCGCAATTTTCGTGCCAAATCGTCCGCGCCAGCCATAGATTCTTTTGACACCGGAATTATGTACACATCTGTTTTAGATGCCAATTTCGGCAACAAATTGTGCACTTCCAAAAATTGCTCCATCGTCGTCGCGCCCATGCCAACGCCGACCGTAGCAATCGGCTCAACGCCAAATAGCCCGACCAATCCGTCATATCGTCCGCCGCCAAACAACGCTCGGTTATTCTCTGGCGAATTGTCAAAGAGTTCAAAAACCATGCCCGTGTAATAGTCCAGTCCGCGCATCAAAGTAACATCAAACACCGCATTCGTAATGCCTTTTTGGCTAAGCAATTTCATCACTTCGCGAAGCTGTTTGACGCTTTCATCTTCCGTCAATTCGCTCGGTAAATCATCAACAGATTTCATACTGATCATCTTGGCCAACTTCGGCAAACCCTCTGATGCTTGATTGCCAAAAATCTCAATCGCCTGACGCTTAAATTCTTCGGCAGGAATCTTATTTTTCCTATCGAGCAGCTTCATCATCATCGTCGAACCAACAATATCAAGCTTTAAAAATTGACTCATCAGACGATTTATCAATTGGCGATTATTAACTCTAACCGTAAACATTTCTTGTTTGGCGCCAAAATTCATCACGCTAGCGTGGCTCAGCTCAATAATCTCCGCGTCCGCCGCCGCGCCGTCCACACCGAACAAATCCGCATTCAATTGCCAAAACTCACGCTCACGCCCACGTTGCGGCCGTTCATAGCGCATAAAATTAGCAATTGAATACAACCGCGCAGGCATCGCTAATTCCTGGCGCTTAGCCGCTACCATTCGAGAAATCGACGGCGTCATCTCAGGACGAATTGCCACCATTCGACCGCCACGATCTTCAAAAGCGTATGTTTGCTCGCCCGCCAATTCCTGACCCGACTTCGCCAAATAAATATCTAGCGGCTCCAGTAGCGGCGCGCCGTATTCTTCATAGCCAAAACTCTCAACCGTCTTGTGCCAAACATTAAAAATGTAATTCTGCAGACGCTTTTCCTCTGGAAATAGTCTCGCGAACCTTTGTAACTTTGTGTAGATAAACTGCTCATGTTATCTCCATTATGTCATTATTTCTTATTTATAGCAATCAAAAACGCCGAGGCAGAACTCGGCGCGTACAATCAAAAATCAGAGTCCTACCTCGGCAACACGTGTGAATGATGGAATTTAGGTAAAATCATACGCCTATTGTAGTAAATTTCATGCTTTTTGTAAATACCTGTTGGCAGCGAGTCTAATAATTGATATATATATATATATATCAGCTTTTGCAATCGCAGAGGCTGGCGTTTCGCCCAAAGCCATTGGGCTTGAGACGCCCCACTTCGCGGAGAATAACCTCTCTACTCAACACTGAAGAGGTGTTAAACCATGGCACGCAGCAGCAACTGCTCGATGACCGGACTCTCCAAGAGTATTTGTCCGTGCTTAAAGTGTACGACGAAGCGTAATAACGCACACTTGCGTAGCGGAGACAACCGGGCTAAGCGAAAGAGCACGAACCCGCACAACGACGGAATCAAGAGCAATCGCAATCCTAAGCGTTTCCGTCGCTGACAGCTAGCCATCAAAGACCTGAGTCGCGTCTATAAACCGACTCTTTTTCTTGCTAAACTGTTCATATGAAATATTTTACAATAGTTAAATATCACCCCTGCGTTCAGCTAGCTCACGCCTATGAGCATTTATTCGTGTCTACGATTACAGAATATCTTTACCAGCACAATAGATATAAACTATTAGACTATTCATTAAACGGCGAAACCTACGAATCAGGCATAATAGTCATTAACGGTGAATGTTATAATAATGAATCCGAAAAATTATTAAATAATATAGCAACCATGAAAGCCGACTTAGGGTCGGAAAAATCTGGATATCTGCCGGTCGCGCAAGCGATATCCCAAATAGGCGCCGAAGAGCCCAATATGCTTTATATCAGCAGCCCAGAAGTAATAATTAAAGAGCTGAAAAAGCTCAACACGAAATCCTGGAAATATAGACTCAGTTAGCCTACTGCCAGATACAAAGGCTGTAAATGAAGGCATTGTCGATTTAATATACCCGACAAATCAACTATCAAATATTAATTCACCTTTAGAATTAAACATCGAGATCAAAGACCAACCTCTACAAATCTGCGCATTATGGTGTGAGCTAGTTAGATTTATAGGACTATCAGTTGGACAGAGAATTTGTCATAATTTCAGTACATATTTTAGTAGTGAACATATAAACAACAACGACACAACTATGACCTATACTGCCACTTTTTCTGTCAATAGACACTCTCAATCAGAAATAAATTTAGAAGAAGTCGCTTTATTATCCAGAAAAACCATAAATGAGATTATCACGCCGAATGTATTAATGAGGTTTTCTACGTATTTGTCTTCCGCGTCATATTCTCACAATCCACACTTTGCACCAGATATATCTTATACGGCGCAGAATCTTGGAATTCTAATAGGTTCACAAGGATGGAAAAACATCGCTACTTCAGATAACATGAAAAAAATATTACAGGCAGTATCATACGGCCTACATTACGGAAATAGCTCACTTGATCTATAAATCACCCCTCGACAACGTCAATACATTCTGCTGCAGCCAACAATACATCGCCACAGTCGCTGCCGCACCGACGTTTATAGAGCGAGTCGAGCCGAATTGCTCAATCGCCACAATCTTATCCGCAGCGCCAGCCAGCTCCGCAGAAATCCCCGGACCCTCTTGCCCAAATACCAAAACCGCACGCTTCGGTAAACTCGTCTGCGACATATTAACACTTCCTGGGATATTATCAATAGCAATAATTTCCCTACCTTCAGTCCGCATTTTCTCAACAAACTCTTCCGTCGTCGCCAGATACGTAATATGCAGATATTTATCCGTCATCATGGCGCCGCGCTTATTCCACTGCCTGCGCCCAATCACATAAATCTGCCGTACGCCAAACGCATTAGCGCTCCTGACAATTGTCCCCATATTAAAATCTCGCTCGGTATTTTCCAGCGCAATCACCAAACCGTGATCTTCAGAGTCCAACTCATTTATAATCTCCGATTCGCTCCGACCCTTAAACTTATCAATGACATTTCTTTTATCTTCCATCTCTGTTATTTTATCAAAGTTCCTAAGCGAATAACAAAAGTTGAGAACCTTCTCTTGACTTTTTTATACAAGTGTGGTATAAACAAAAGTAGCTTTTGTTGACAAGTTGAGTAAATCCTTGTCCGAAAGTGAACTTTGACAGGCAATCGAACACAAGATGAGTTTTTATTTCTTTTTTAAAACCGCCATAAGAGAGATAAGATCTCATCTTGTATTGTAAGAACAATACGTCGCAATCCTGCGGATGAGAAAACACGAACAGGAAGATAGCGCATGTTTATCGATGTCTCTGACGATCTTTCCGCTACGACGAAAGACCTGAGTTCGAAATGGCACACCGCCATGGAGATCATCTGCAAGGACGAGTATATCCCCGTCCTTCAAGTAAGGCGATTCGTCCAAATGATTCGCGACACGTGTCAACGAGTGCAAGACCTCCAGGTCTATGCGAACATGTGTCTTGCGCAATCTCCAGCCATCGTTGTGGGTGTCAACATCTACAACGATGCTGTACGCGTCGCTTCAGCCCTAGAGGAGCTGAAAATCTTCGTTGACAAGCACGTCGCCACCATGGCGGACGAAGATGACAAGCAGTTCAAGAATATCTTGAACGAGATCGATGACACTCTTCTGTGCTTGATGTACGCAGGAGAATCCATGCAAAGCCGCGACGAGGCTGTACTCAGCGATCCCTGGATTGACTGACAGTATATAGTCTACATGGCGGGTGATTGTTCTTTTACGATTGCCTGTCATGTAGACTCTGAATTTACGACATTAAAAATCACCCTAACTACGGGTGATTTTCTTTTGGTGAAAAATTTCAGTTCTTGGTGCGGATGAAAGGACTTGAACCTTCACGTACTTGCGTACACTAGCACCTGAAGCTAGCGCGTCTACCAATTCCGCCACATCCGCATGTGGGCTACGCGTCAATTATAGCCCAATTTTCACCCAGTATCAAGCTTGATTACGAAGCTTACACCACGCGTTTAATTCCGCCGCCAGCTCCTTTGGTTGAGCCTCCGCTTTAATTCCTGGATTAAAAATTCCAGCTGGATCAAAGATTTGCTTCACCTTCGCGTATAATTGTTTTTCGTCATCTGGCAGATTTTTATAAATAAAGTTAGCCTTCAATCTTCCGTCACCACCAAAGCCCGCAAAAGAACCTTCGTACTTATTAACAATCTGAGAAATTTCCACCAACAACTGAAGAATCTTTTGGCGTTCACTAACCTTTTTGCTATCAAACGTCGGATGCAAAGAAATATAGTCGCTTGAAAAGTCAACAAAAACTGGCAAATCCACGCCGTACTTAGATTCCAGTGACTTCAACTCGCTAAGGAAACTGTCAATCTTTTCTGGCGCCATTAAAATCCCAGAGAAAACGCGTGGCGTAATCATATGCGGCTCGCTCGGAGTTTCCGCCAAAGCCAAAACAGAATGCAAGCTGAACAAATCCTGCTCTTCCAAATGTAGATTTTTTATGTCAATCGCTTCTGATGATTCCAATTTTCTAGTCAATTTCTTCGCGGCTTTATTGCGTGCTCTGTCAGAAAAGTCGCCAAAGATAGCCAAGACTACCGCGCCCTTAAAGCATTCTTTCGGCGCCCACTCAACCACTTTACCGACGACCGCAGCCTGACGGAAGAATCGCCCGTCGATTATTTCCACCGCCGACGCCTTATTTTTCATTGCTAATTCCACGGCTGATTGTGCGTCTGACAACTTTTTATATGATGCGGCAACAACTGAATATTCTGGACGAATAAATTGCGCCTTCATAATAACTTCGCAAATCACACCCAAACTTCCCTGACTACCAATAAACAACGGCGTCAAATCGAACGACCCGTCTTTTTGCTTCACCCGAGAAATCCCGCTGTAGCCAACCGTATCTGGCAAAGCTGGATCCATTTGCGAAATCAGCTCGGTGTTATCTGAGATTAGATTGTCAATCTCTCGATAAATCTCGCCCTCAAACGTCGATAAGCCTTTTTTTCTTACTCAATTCGCGTCGAGATATGCGACCAGTCTGAATCACGTCGCCGTTACTTAGGACAATTTCAAGCTGCTGAATGGCGTCAGCAAAACGGCCATGTACGCCAGATAACATTCCAGACGGAGCTGTGTTAATTGCGCCACCAATCGTGCCTTCTTCCGCCACATATGAAGTTCGCGGCAGACCCAAGCCTTTATGAGTAGACAAAGTTGCGTTGATTGCCGAAAGAGAAATTCCCGCTTGAACATGAATCAGTTGCTGGCGAGGATCAATACCAAACACACGATTCATATACGTTTTTTCATCAATTGCAATGCCTTTATTCGTCGCTGCGCCAGTTTCATCATTACCACAACCACGAACAAACACAGGCAAAACATGGCCTTTCTCTGCCAATTGAGAGCAAAATCGCATCACTTTTCTGATGTCGTTCATATTAGCCGCACGAACAATCATTTCTGGTCGGCGCGCCAAAAGTCCATTGTCAACTTCAACTTGACTCAATGCAAAATCCTGCGACACGACTTCGCCGCTAAGATGCTCATTCAAATATTTCGCAACTTTATTCATCAATCCTCCTTAGCATGTTACTTCAATTTTAACATAAGCGCGGACAGTTGATAAGTAGAATTTGTTTTGATATAATCGGGTTATGCGGATGTGGTGGAATTGGTAGACACGCATGCCTTAGGAGCATGTGCCTCACGGCGTGAAGGTTCAAGTCCTTTCATCCGCACCAAGAATTGAAATTTTTCACCATAAGAAAATCACCCATGCTCAGGGTGATTTTTAATTAATCTTTTATGGCGTTGATCAGTTTCGCCTCTACTGAACTTATTTTTGCTGCAACCACTGCGCTAACTCCTTCCATACTACAGCTATCATGTCGGTCTTTTCATCGTCACTCATCTCAGCTATCGTCTTGTTTGCGCCATCAACTTTGAAATATTTATCGTAGTCACGACCATTCTCGCCGCGTGGTTCGCTGAGTAATTCACCATGCACTTTGTACGTAAACGTCTTGATTTCTAGTCCATCTAGATACGTAACCGTACGCTGAGTGTATGCCCCTCTGTCATCTCTAAGCAATTTTACTATGTTTTCTATGCCGATAGTATCAAGTGCGTACTTCGTATAAACCCCTGGAAAACCTTTGAGGCTTTGATGAACAGTCCAGAATCCATAACAACCAGCGGGCTCTTTAGTAGTTCGTAGTATTTTTGTGCTTTATCGATGGATACTTCTTCTTGGCTATCTGATTGAATTTCCGGTACATCAGGTAGTTCCCTGTCGGGAGCTGTGAGTGTTAGACCCGCCCCCAATAATGCCTGGTTTGCTCCAGCTAATTTATATTTGTTGGTTGTGGCGTAGGTTATATTCATAAAGCCCCTCCTTTATTGAATTATTCTTTTCTTTGCCATGCAACTCTTGCATAAAAACATTCTTCATTACCACTAGTACAGGAATTAGTATTGGAACAGACCATGATCGTATCAGCAACGAGGGACAATAGGCTCATATCTGGATATTCTGACCCCTCAGGAAGCACCTTTTCTGCGGCTATTATCACCGTTCGTATAGTCTCCTTGTTTACTCAACTCATCAACGAAAGCTACTTTTATTTGTACCACACTTGTATAAAAAGTAAATAGAATACACTCAGCACAACTTGTCAGGACTTGAAACCTGAACTATAATTAGCTCACATCACGAGTTCGTTAAATAAAACGACAGATGTAATTACGGGAAATTAGCTCAGTTGGCTAGAGCGCACGATTCACATTCGTGAGGTCACAGGTTCGAGCCCTGTATTTCCCACCATTTCACGTTAGGTATAAATATGGAATCTTTTTACGTTACGTCAACTCATCTTGACATAGCTATGGCGACTGAACCTCATCCGTCTGGATTGGTTATATTCTCGCGAGAATTATCTACAAACAGGGAGCCAGCTGGACATATAATAATATCTCCCGAGAACCATCATACAGATATATATTGTGATTACCTTGAAAGAAATGAAGCTTTAGTAGCAGAACGTGAACGTTGGGGAGTAAAAATTCGGCAGGACAAGATTGTAAATTACTTCGCCCGAACAGAACCTGCTTATGGAATGTATATACCCCGGTTAGACAGCATGCCGGACTATCCCGAACTACTAATAGCTTGTACGAAGAATAAAAAAGCGAAGAGATTAGCCCATCAAGAATTAAGAGTAGACTCGACGCAAGTTAAATTGGCGACGAAAGCTCTCGGTATAGTAATGGCTGATCTGGATATTTTACATAGAGCTGATGGCAAAACTCGGCTGATAAATTTTCCAAAAGACCAACTTGACGAACAGCAAATTACAGTATGTTAAAGCATTAAACACAACTTTCACTCTTTTTATTTCCCTCTTATCGTGGTAAAATTTTATATTAAGAGGAAGGTCTGTGCTAATATCAGACCATATTTTTATGAAGGACGCTAGCAAGATTCGAAACATTGCCATTATTGCCCACGTCGACCACGGCAAAACGACCATGGTTGATGGGCTATTAAAGCAGTCGCGAACATTCCGCGACAACCAAGCCGAGATGAGCCAGGAATTGATTATGGATTCCGGCGATCAAGAGCACGAGCGTGGTATCACCATCACCGCCAAACAAACGTCAATTTTTACGGCGACTATAAAATAAACATCATCGACACGCCGGGACACGCCGATTTCTCTGGCGAAGTTGAGCGAACCTTGAATATGGCCGATGGCGTTCTGCTAATCGTGGACGCACAGGAAGGTCCAATGCCTCAGACCAAATTCGTATTAGCGAAGGCACTTGAGCTGGGACTGAAGCCTGTTGTGATTATCAATAAGATTGACAAGCCAGCCAGGCGAATTGCCGAAGTTGAGGACGAGTTGAGCGATCTGTTTTTGGAGCTAGCAACCGACGATTCTCAATTGCAATATCCAATTTATTACGCAATCGGACGCGACGGAAAGTCATGGAAAGAAATTCCTGCAAACACCGACGAAGACGCAGATTTGACGCCAATTTTTGACGCGATCATTAACGATATTCCAGCACCAGACGTGACAGAAGATGGCGCGTTTCAATTGCTTGTTACCAGCTTGCAATATGACACATTCCAGGGGAAATACGCGATTGGGCGAATTGCTCGCGGATCTGTTAAGCGTGGCTTGCAAGTCAGTTTGATGAAAAATGGCGAAGTCGCGGGCTCGGCGCGAATTGAGAAAGTTTTTGGCTATCGCGGCTTGAATCGCGAAGAACTTGACGAAGCTTTTGCTGGCGACATTGTGGCGCTGGTTGGCGTAGCTGACGCGCATATTGGCGATACGATTGCCGACAAAGAACAGCCTGAGGCGCTACCAACAATTGACATTGAAGCTCCGACTTTGAGTATGTATCTCGGACCAAACACCAGCCCAATGAAAGGTCGCGAGGGCGAGTTCACGACATCCAGGCAAATTGGCGATCGATTGAAGCGAGAGCTTGAAACCAACGTGGCGCTACGCGTTGAGGAAAACGGAATTGGCTTTACAATTTCTGGACGCGGCGAATTGCACTTGAGCGTTTTAATTGAAACCATGCGACGTGAAGGCTTTGAGTTTGAAGTTGGACGACCGCAAGTTGTTACAATTACCGAGGACGGCGTCGAAAAAGAACCGATTGAAGAATTGCAAATTGAAGTCGGAAGCGAATTTATCGGCGCGATCAGCCAGGAGCTTGGCGCGCGACACGCTGAAATGAAATCCCAGGAAACGACCACCTCTGGCGCTGCTCGTTTAACTTACATTTTGCCAACAAGAGCTCTGATTGGTCTGCGCAATATTTTATTGACCGCCACCAGAGGTACGGTGATTATGAATTCCCTGCCTCACGGATATCAACCGCTTGGCGGAAAACTGCCAAAAACCCGCAATGGAGTTTTGATCGCATTTGAAGCTGGCACGACAACACCTTACGCTTTGCAAGCAGCGGAGGCTCGCGGCGAACTATTGGTCGGACCAGGAACAGAAGTTTACGCCGGAATGATTGTCGGGATTTACAATCGCCAAGAAGACATCGAAATCAACGTTTGTAAAGCCAAGCATTTGACCAACATGCGTTCCAAATCATCGGATGGAACTGTGCAATTGACGCCATTTACGCAATTTAGCTTGGAGCAATGTATCGACTTTATCGAAGATGACGAGCTTTTGGAAGTTACGCCAAAATCATTACGACTTCGCAAGCGATATCTGGACGCAAACGAACGAAACGCGCCGCGAAACAATAATTGCGTTAACCACAAAAATAACCGCCCCGTAATGGAGCGGTTTATTTTTATACGCATACAGGAATTAGTTGACAAGAGTTTCTTTGACTCGGCGAGAAGCAAAGAAGTACAAGATTACCAATCCTTCTACTATTAGCATTGTAACGATTCCGGTAATAAATGCTGGGGCATCTACTTCTGACCTTCCGGATGCATATATAACTACCGCATTTGCAACATTGCCCAATCCAGCTGTGGCGATCGTAGCAACAGCTAGCCACTTACCAAGACGCTTCTGTATCGTTATAAACACAACTGCACAAATAGCCAAGACTACTAGTACAGGTGAAAATATCAAAGAAATGACGTTCTCTGGCTGACTAAGATTCATTATTGCCTGGAAAAATACTGCTGTGTTAACAAGGCTACCGATAACGAAACAAACCACAAAGAACATTAACCAACCCTTAACACCCTTCAGGGATTCTGCCATCACGACATATTGCACTGGCGCTGCTTGAGGTTGTGCAAAATATTGTTGGCTAACTGGTTGTTGCTCATACGGCGTGTTCTGCGGTTGCGGTGCGGGACCGTATTGTGCGTTTGGATCAGGCTGTGGCGCATATTGCGGCTGCTGAGGTTCTTGTTTTGGCATATTAACTTCTCCTTTTAAGAATATTGGTAATGCCAATTATACCACATCCTTAATTTCCTCTGGTAAAAATCCTTTGCCGTGCTTAAAGCCGGCTTGCCATTTGTAATCCTTGTTATAGCCCAAATCTTTCATCAATTTGGTCGGAGCGTTCCTGAGATGTAACGGCACAGGAGAATTCGGATATTTACGCGCCAGCTCAAAAGCGCCGTGCATTAAATCGGTAATTTCACGCGACTTCTGGCTGCGAGCCAACGCAATAGCGCAATGGAACAAATTATACTTCGCCTCCGGAAGACCGACGCGCTCGACAGCCTCAAACGTTGCAATTGCCAAGCTCAGCGCACCATTACCCGCCAGCCCGATATCTTCTGATGCAAAAATCACCATTCGCCGAGCAATAAACTTCGGATCCTCGCCCGCGTCAATCATTCGCGCCAAATAATACGTCGCAGCCGTCGTGTCACTGCCCCGCAATGACTTGATAAAAGCGGAAATCACGTCGTAATGCGAATCGCCTTTTTTATCATAGCCCGGAAGTCGCTTCTGAGCCGCCGCCTTAACCACTTCCGGCGTTACTTTTTCGTTAAAACTCAGCGCCAATTCCAAATTGCCCAACGCCACCCTGCATCGCCATCTGATAATTCCGCCAAATAGTCCAGGGCTTTGGGCGAAACTTGTTTGGACTTTTTCAGAACTTTCAGTGCTCTTTTTAATACGGATATGATTTCGTCTTTTGTCAATCGCTGAAGAACCAGAACTCGTGAACGCGACAATAGCGGCGTGATGACTTCAAAGCTCGGATTCTCGGTCGTCGCACCGATTAACGTAATTAGCCCGCTCTCAACGTGCGGCAAAAACGCGTCTTGTTGAGCTTTATTAAATCGATGGATTTCGTCAACGAATAGAATTGTCCTAAGCCCCAAATTCCAATTTTGACGGGCATGCTCAATCACCTGCTCAACGTCTTTTTTTCCGCTTGTAACTGCCGACAGCTCAATAAACTCCGCCTTCACTTCACGCGCAATAATCCGCGCCAACGTCGTTTTTCCAGTCCCCGGCGGACCCCATAATATCAAACTGACCGGCTCACCATTATTAACGATTCGCCTCAATAACTCGCCCTCACCAAGCAAATGACTCTGCCCTATCACCTCGTCCAGCGTCTGCGGTCTCAACTGCTCAGCCAGCGGCTGTCTGTTATCACTCATACTCCCATTATATCGCGAAATCCATAAAGCCAAAAAGTCTCCGCCGTTTACACTTTCCTCGCACAAAATGCTACAATAGATCTATATAAATAGGAGGAAAAATGGGAGCATTTGTAGTAATAATCTTAGTATCTATCGGGCTTTATGTGCTTGGTGGCATTAAAATTGTCAATCAATATCAGCGCGGTGTGGTTTTAACACTTGGCCGATTCACCGGCGTTCGCGAACCAGGATTAAGAGTTGTCATTCCAGGATTACAGACAATGATGTTAGTCGATATTCGTTCAACTCCAATTGATGTTCCAAAACAAGAAGTCATCACCAAAGACAACGTCACAGTCGGCGTTGATGCGGTGGTTTATTTCCCGAGTTATCAACGCGCCAAAAGCCGTGTTGGAAACCACGAACTATATTTACGCGACTAGCCAATTTGCCCAAGCAGCGCTGCGCGACGTCACCGGAAATGTTGATATGGACGATTTGCTTGCCAAGCGCGAAGAAATTTCCCAGCAAATCAAGGAAATTGTTGATGCTGAAACCGACAAATGGGGCATCGATGTCGAGAACGTTAAGATTCAGAATATCGAACTTCCTGGCGACATGAAGCGCGCCATGGCCAAACAAGCCGAGGCAGAACGCGAGCGCCGCGCCAACATCATCAATGCTGACGGCGAAAAAGCTGCAGCCGAGACATTAGCCCAAGCCGCAGAAATCCTAGCAAAAACTCAAGGCGCCATCAATCTGCGAACATTGAACACCTTAGAGCGAATCTCCACAGAGCCAAGCCAAAAGACGATGATGCTGTTCCCTATCGAACTCATCGATGCAATCCGCGGCGGCAAAAAATAAACCACCTATCAATAAAATAAGCACTCTGCAATTTTACAGAGTGCTTTATAATTTCTGGTGGAATTTTACAACTCCGCTAGAACCTATTTTAGTACAAAATGTTAAACTGTGAGCCGCCACATGTTGCAAGTGACACGCCCTATATATTAAATAACCAGTAAAGAATGATTGTTATAGCAGTAAATCCAGCAATCAGTGTATTTCTTATATTCTTGTTTTCAACGGCCCTAAACCCGTCCTCTGTAAGCCAATGCTTTTGAAAGTCTGCTTCAAAAAGTACATGGCAAACTCCCTGATAATTAACCACAAAGAGTGGTACTTTTCTAAAATTGTTCCTTTTCTTGCTATAAATCTTCAATACCTTAGTACGGTAATAATCAGAGCCTTTGTATTCGTAGAACAATGCTTTTTTATTAACAACAACTTTGTAGTACAAATAATCGCCTAGTTGTATATACTGGCGCGCGCCAGCCGAATCAACAACTTCCAATCCATTAACAAAAGTGGCAACATCATAATTTTCTGGTGCTGGTGACTCCTCTTTTTTATATTCTTTCTGCTTGCCATACTCCGTATGGCTTCGCTCATGCTTTTTATATGACCTATAAGCTATGCTCTCGTCATACGATTTCCGTTCTATAGGGTCGTTCAAAATTGAGTAGATAAACTGAAGTCTTTTGAAAAGTTCATCATCTTTTTCTGAACCTGTATCAGGATGATACTTGAAAGCAAGCTTTCTGTAAGCTTTTTTTATTTCATCTTGCGAAGCAGTAGGCTCAACGCCCAAGAACTCATAATAATTATCTGAATTAGCCACTAATTATTATCTCCAATAGCGGTAAACGTTATCAGTAAAATCGGAATAATTAACGATACGGCTATACTGATTAGCACCTTAAATACTGTGTGCATTTTTGTCTTGCCAGCAAGAACGTCTCTCTGTAGCTTTATTAAGTAGAAAATTACAACCGCAATTAAATACAAAAAGGCAAAGCTCCAAATGAGAGAACTAACACTGTTATTATGCGTACTGTCTGTATTGCCGCCTAAAAGGTCGCCCCAGTTGAAATTAGCAAAAAATGCTCCTATTGCGGGTATAGTCAAATAAATGAGGAATAAGAAAGATTGAACATATATGCTTATGGCTGGCGACAGCCATATATAGTGATACCATTTTATTCCTAATAACTTGCCCTTATCGTCCTCCTCAAATTTACCTACTAATTTTTGTCCTGTGTTAATACCAACAAACGTTAGGACGCCAGCACCAATAAACTGGAAAACAATAAAAGCCATGTATAAATTATCTTGTCTGATAACATCTCTCATGCGCACAAAGCTTTCGTGTAGTGCGTCATTCCTAAATATTGCAATAATCAGGAATAAAATGATAACATACCCAAAAATACCAACAATGGCATTAACCATGCTTATCGTGACTTTATCGCTTGCCCTGATTTTACGCGCCATGTGTGAATATGCGACACCGAATATAAAAGCAAGCCCACAGATAATGGCGAATTTGACAATGCTCCATAGCGGCTCATCAGTCCAAATAAATTGCTAGGATTAAAATTCTTACCGAGATTAACAACACCCCTGTTATTAAGAATAGTAATAAACTTTCCTATAGCGTCTTGTAAAACAAGCCAGACAAGCAGATAGCACGCAATAAAATACTTGAGCTTAGCGTTAAAGTCTAGGCTTCTATTGAAAGTATCTCTTGCCATTTATTCATTAGCTCTTCCTGCACTCTCAGCTAAAGTCCTACCAATGATACGCGTGCCATACGTCAATATAACGTTAATTAGTAGTACGAAGAATATGCTCCAACGACCGTTAAATATCGCTGCCGCCATTCCGATAGGCACTACACCAATACCGCCCATGAATAGACCAATAATCACAACTGCCCAGCCCCAAAATGCCAACGCAACCAACAAGCCAGTAATCCAAGTCTGCAAACCATAAACATACGATGATAGGAAAATGATGATACCTACAACACCACGAGTTTTACGTGATATAGCTATCAGTAAGGCAATGATATTGACTGCAAATAATATACCCGTTAGCCAGCTAACGAACGGTAATATAGTTACACCTACTGTTGCGCCTACTGTAAAGAATAGTATTAGAGCAATGATGCTACCCACAAAAAACGCTATGCCTAGTAATACACCACCGATAGATTCTAGTATTTCCATGTAATCTCCTCTTTTATATTACATCGTGCATCGTGGCGAAACACAAAAAGCTCGCCACGAGCAATAGCCGAAGCTACCCGATACCGTTTCCAGTACCGACTATAGAGAAATAGCGACTCATGACGAGCTTTTATTTATCCATGAATTCAGTAAACCATGCCAAACATTGTTTGGTTTAGGTTTATGTGGTAATTATACTATTTACACCGCATTTTTGCCATATCTAGCAAAAAGCGCATCCGACCAGAAAAATCCGACCTTTTCATTTAAAAAATAAGGAATTGACGAGAGATCTAAAAATGTTTTTCTGGTGCGGATGGGGAGAGTCGAACTCCCATCTCAACCTTGGGAAGGTCACATAATAGCCGCTATACGACACCCGCTTGTAGCTAAAATTATAACACCCTTGCCAGATAGCGACAACTTTAGTACAATTAAATAGCAAGTTTGTGGCTCTTTAGCTCAGTTGGTAGAGCAGAGGCCTGAAGAGCCTTGTGTCCCCAGTTCAAGTCTGGGAGGAGCCACCAAATATTGCATTTCATTCACGACTTTGCTACAATAAATCGTGAACAACATGCGGGTATAGCTCAGTTGTTAGAGCGCTTCCTTGCCATGGAAGAGGCCAGGAGTTAGAGTCTCCTTACCCGCACCAATTTGATATTTAGCCATCCGAACGGGTGGTTTTTTCGTATGTTAATCCTTAGATAGCTAATTACATTTGACATAATACCCCTTGGGGGTATATGATTATTTTATGGATACAGCAGACATCAAACGACGAGCCCTGCATCGTACAAAGATCATATTAGGACAAATGCGCGGACTCGAGAAACAAATTACCGACGACGCGTATTGCATGGATGTTTTAACCCAAAGTCTAGCAATACAAAAGTCATTAGCGTCGCTTAATAAACTTATTCTGGAGCGGCATCTCCGCACGCACATTGCCGATAAAATGGCGTCCGGCGACAAAGCTCAACAAAGTAAAGCGATAGAAGAATTACTCAATCTATATGAATTAAATAACATAAGGACAAAATAATGAATCACGAATCTCATAATCATTGCAATACAAAAAATTTAATCAAACGTATGGCGCTGTCGGCAAGTTTACACTGCCTGGCGGGATGTATGATCGGTGAGATGATCGGCGTTACCATCGGCACGCACGCTGGATTTGAGCCACATACTACGGTCATTCTAGCATCAGTCTTAGCTTTCATCTCCGGCTACACCGCATCAATCATACCATTAGTACGCGCCAAATTATCGCTCATAAAATCCTTAAAGTTAGTTTTCGCCGCTGACACACTATCCATATTGTCAATGACCGTCGTAGACAACATAATCATGCTAATCATTCCGGGCGCCATGGATAAGAACTTAGCTCGTCCGATTTATTGGGTTAGCCGGCTAATTTGTATGTTCGCCGCGTTTGCTGTATCATATCCCGTCAATCTATATTTGTTACGTCGAGGTAAAGGTCACGCATTGACTCATCATTATCATCACATGTAATTTATTTGTTTTGATTTTCCCTGTTATCTCGCTTATACTTAAGCCATGAAAAATTGGCAAGATGTCGCTTCTCTTTATCAAATTTATCCGCGCAGCTTTCTAGATACGAATGGCGATGGAATTGGCGATTTGAACGGCATTACTGAGAAGCTGGATTATTTATCATGGCTGGGCGTTGATTCGATTTGGATTTCCCCATTCTTAGTATCACCGCTGACTGACTTTGGTTATGATATCGCAAATTATCGAGCAATTGATCCGACTTTCGGAAAAATGCACAATTTTCAGGCGCTACTTAAAAAGGCTCAACAAAATTCTTACAAACTGGCGCAGATAGTTGCTCGTCAAATAACTTGCTAAATCTGCCAAGTTGTTAACAGAGTTAGATATGCGCCACATTTTCGGTGTAGCGCATATCTTCTACCTTGCCGCCCGATCCAAGTTCGTACGGCTCGTTTTTTACACTCAAAATAGCGTAAAATGCCACCACGAAAATAGCCTAGTTAACCCTGAGCTATTTATCAATCTTATTCAATAACCCACCATAATTATACGGCGTGAATTTGTCATTAATAAAGATCGGATAGGCCGGAGTTTCACTCCTATTTCCTCTGCCAAACTCTGGTCAATTGGCTGGAATGCTCTTAGGTTTGCCTGATCAAGATTCAACCTCGTTTTATCCTCCAGAGTCATCCGATATACAAAGCGAAACTTCTCCACCTCTGAAGTCGCCCGACAATCAGCAATTTTCTTTTCAGCAAGCATTTGCAGCTTCTGGCGCCAGATTTTCACATCATTCAACCTGCTCTGCACGCTAATTTCTATCGACACGCAATTTAGCGCATACTTATTTATACAATCATAATCTGCCACAATCACCCGAGGCAAACCCAATAACCATGACGCGCCCAGCAACTCTTCATTTGCACCTTCCCCGACAAACGTACAATCATTATCTGGGCAAAACGTATTGTGAAAGTCAAGCACAATATCATATTCCTTGCACATTTTCAGTAGCTCAATCGGGCGCTGCTGCTCGTATATGCCGCTTGATTTCACGCCGGGAAATGACCGGTTCAAGTCTTGTTCGACGAAACGCTTATTTATTTTTATAGCTTCCTCATTCGCCAGTACGCTGTCAATATTTTCCAGCGGATTTTCCTGTAAACTCTTGACCAGATCAATGCCCAGCATTTCATTCCCGTGCATGCCGCCAATTACTAATATTTTCATATTCTTATCCTCCTTATATATTATTTTTTACCGAGATAAATCAATTGATACAAAATTCCGCCAATCAGGAACATCAGATTTGGCTTTATTAATGGTCGCATCATCGCCAAAGTCTCTCATAGCCACGCGCGTCATCGCTGGCACAATAGTCCGATAGGCTACCTTCGTCTGATCTAGGCGACTGGAAAACCCGTATACCATTGAGCGAAAATTTACTAGATTATTACGTCTCGAGACTTGGCGGTCAGCAAAAACTTCGTCCAGCCATAATATCTCTGGGTTAGGAGTAGCGGTTGGCGCGTGCTTCTGCTTAAGCCACGCTGCCATCTCTAGCGACCCAGGATATTTTTCCGCCGCAATCTGTATTGGATCAGCCGTCCAAGCGACCGCCGCCAATGCCAGTCCCGCTGGTGTCTCCTCGATATACCAACACGCTGGGCGCGTCTCGCCGATAGCATCAAATTTCTCGGTCAATTCCTGTTCTGTATAAGCTTCGTCTCCAGTCACGCTGCTACAAGCTTGACATATATCACCAGGATTTTGACGAGAATAGCCTGACGAGCAGCCGCCGCATTTACTTACTTCATACCAAGGCTCTGCCGCGAACGCCGCTTGATACGCGGGAATAATCGCGTCGTACTTCTCTCTCGCCTCATCTGGCGCAACGAACCTCGCTGTTCTTATTTCACTCATAAATATCTCCAAAAATTAACTAAATTGACTGTTAAAAAATCAAAACGCCAGCGTCGCGCCGACATTCATTTGGATTTATTCACAAACTACTCAGCGCTAGCTGGCCAAACGTGAGAATGATGCTTGAAGACGTTTTTATAACCGCCAGTGCCGTTTTGCATCCAGTCGCTAATCCTGGCAACCGTACGACTACTGAGCTTCGTTGCCGCGATGATGTCGGCGTATTTTTCGCCTTTTGACAACATTTTGGCGGCTTGCAGACGTGCGCCAACTTCAATAATCTCCTTCTGGGTCATGACATCGCGAAGAAACGCTCGTATTTCATTAGGATCACTTATACTAGCAAGAACATCCGCCAGCTGACGCAACTGTTCATCTTTCCAAATATCGTTCTTGCTATTCATATCTTCAGTTTACCAAAGTAAAGTAGGAATGTCAACAATCTTCATATCACCATCTAAAAACTGGAATTTTGCTCTCATCTCGCTTATACTTAAGCCATGAAAACTTGGCAAGATGTCGCTTCTCTTTATCAAATTTATCCGCGCAGCTTTCTAGATACGAATGGCGATGGAATTGGCGATTTGAACGGCATTACTGAGAAGCTGGATTATTTATCATGGCTGGGCGTTGATTCGATTTGGATTTCCCCATTCTTTGTATCACCGCTGACCGACTTTGGCTATGATATTGCAAATTATCGAGCTATTGATCCTACTTTTGGTCAAATGGAAGATTTCCAAGCGCTACTTAAAAAAGCCCATGATCTCGACATTAAAGTTATGATCGACCTCGTTCCCTGCCACACTTCAGACCAACATCCGTGGTTTCAAGAATCCAAGTCTTCACGCGACAACCCCAAGCGAGATTACTATATTTGGCGCGACGGAAAAGATAATAGCGAGCCTAACAATTGGCGAAGTTTGTCTGGCGGCAGTTCGTGGGAATTTGATGAGCACACTGGGCAATTTTACCTGCATTCGTTCCTGAAAACGCAGCCAGATCTGAATTGGGATAATCCCGCCGTGCGTGCTGAAATGAAGAACATAGTGCGATTTTGGTTTAATGTGGGCGTTGATGGAATGCGCGTCGATGCAATTTGGGGAATTTCCAAAGACCCTGATCTCAAAGACGACTCTCCGAACCCTGATTTTTATGGCAATCCAAACGATTACGGAGCGTTTATCCACGACCGCTGTAAAATGGGACCGCATTTTCAGGAATATTTGCAAGAACTGGCGTCAGTCTGCGACGAATATGACGACAAGCAAATGGTGTTTGAATTTTATCCCGACGATAAGCTGTGTGATATTTATCATCAATACAGCCAAATCCTGACAGCCCACCCAAAAGCCTCGGCGTTTTTCATGGAATATCGCGATAAAGAATGGCACGCTAAAAATATTGAGAAAAAAATTGAGAATTATCTGCAATCAGCAAGCTCAACCACGCCATTTCTGCATCGGAAATCACGATCAGCCGCGAGTCGCCTCCAGATTGGGCGAAGAACGCGCCCGCGCCCTCAGCTTCTTAAATCTCCTCACTCCAGGAATTAGTGTAGTGTATTACGGCGACGAAATTGGCATGACGAACGGAGAATTGACCGCTGATGACATTCAAGATAATTTTAGCCCCGCCAATTCTGTTGTTGATAGCCGAGATTTGGAACGCACGCCAATGCAATGGAATGATTCGCAATTTGCAGGCTTTTCAAGCGTAAAACCTTGGCTTCCTGTTAATAATAATCACACGAAGATTAACGTTGATAGCGAAAAAATCGCAAACGATTCTCTGCTTAATATGCACCGAAAGCTACTAAAATTACGCCAAACTTTCCCAATTCTTAAAAATGGCAATTTGAACATCGTGCAAAACACTGGCAATGGATTTATTCTCGGATTAAAAAGAGAGCTGGCTGATCAACGCGCTTACATTTTCATCAATTTCGCAGACGAGAAACAAAGCTTCTCCGTTCCAGAAAACGCCAAGATTATCACCTCGACTCACTCTGTCAATTTAATTACCGCAGAAAATCTCCAAATGACAATTCCAGGATATTGCGGAGTTTTACTTATTGTCCAATAATAAAAACGCTCAACTAGAATAAGGTTCCAGCTTCAGTATCACACTCTTCTATGGAATAAACGCCCGCGCATCGAGCTGCCAGATCTGCCATTTTCTTTTTAGTTTCTCATCGTCGGCAGCCTCGGTGAGGGCTTCCAAGTCTGAATAGTAATCATCAAGAACATCTGGATAGCTGTTTGGATAGCTGTTTTGGCTAGATTCTGTCGTATCGTTTTCTAACTCCTCGTCACTAACCTTGCTGACTTCCCCATAAGTGCCGAAGCCATCTAGCTTATTGTTCAATATTACTCGTTGCGAATTTGTGTTTGTTCCACTTGGCAAATAATCAATACACGGCATTTCTCTATATTCCTCCTCTTTTCACTTTATCTATAAATTATTATACACCGCCACCAGATATAGTGGTAGAGTTAACTTCACAACACTATCAAGCAACAAAACCCTTCGCTCTACTTAATTAAACTATTGTTCACTTAGCGACTGAGTTAGTGGGTGGCGGCTTTCTTAAAATTTATAGATACTCACGAGACGCACCCACCGACACAGCCGCTAATAGTTTATTGATGCCCTAATTGTTAAAGATCACTTTCTGACATATTTGCTTTGATTGTTCTAGCTAATCTCCGTCACTCCCATAATTCTCGCTATTGAGTCGGATTGAGCTATATCTTTCAATGCAGTCAGTGTAGTTGTTCTGTCTACAAGAGGTCATCAATTTCAGATTGCCAACCTCTTCAAACAGAAAAACCCGCTGGCTCTCTACTTCCAGCGGGTTTTGCTATACAACAAAAATCGTCCTGACAAACATCAGAACGAGATTATTAAGTCATAATGTATTTTTACAATCGTAGGAACTTGGTGAGGTGCGCCTCCCCATAACTACGACTGTCCACCACAACAGTTTTGTCTTGAACCGGCACCTCACCTATTCCTGGATGTGATAATATCATAGTTCCACCCGGTTTGAGTAGTCTCATTAACTTGGAAACTGTGGAAAACTGTGGATTATGGTATGGCGGATCGGCAAAAATAATATCAAATTCCCCTGTTGAACTCGCACTTTCCAACCAATTTACTATCGTTGTTTTTATTACAATAGATTTTTCTTCGACGCCCAAAATGCTTATGTTTTCAGCAATTACTCGCTGAGCAACTCGATCTCGCTCCACGAAAACCACCGACTCTGCGCCGCGACTTAATGCCTCTAGTCCAACAGCACCAGACCCCGCAAAAGCGTCCAAAACCCGCGCGCCGCGTATCGATTCACCCAAAGAGTTGAACATAGCTGAACGTACTCGCTCACCCATAGGATGAGTTGTTGAGCCTGGCGGGGTTTTTATGAATCGCCCGCCAAATTCGCCAGAGATAATCCTAACTCTCACTTTTTTCTGCCTCAAGTTTCCAAATAGACGCCAGCCAACCCAACATCACCGACTTTATAATAATCGGCATTAGCTCGTGATTTGTCTGCCAAGCAAGTTCCGTCGTCCAGCCGCTCTTGCTAAAATTGTCATACATTTTCATCGATGCCACGGAGTGAACTTGGTCCAAATAATACGCACGATAGCCGTGATTTTTCACTTGCAATATCTCATCGTTACTCGGAATTGCGTCCTTAAAACGCGGATATGCTACCACGCTAGCTACGCCAGCCTCAAACGCCACGTGTGTCGTCATCATACCTTTGGCGCCCCAGAATTTCCAGTTATTCTTAATCAGCTCGATTCCATTATCGCCCTTCATGAGATTTTTCTTCAAAATTGAAGTTCGCGTCTCCAACCCTTCACCACCGCGAAGTTCCGCCATAGCTTGTTCCAGAGGAAAATGATGCGCTGGAGTCAAACCATCGGTAATCGCGTGCGCCATCCACGCCGCCTCAAACGCTGCTCGCTCGGAATTATTTGTTCGCAGCGCCTCAGCTAAATTGCCAATATGTCCGTCAATCATCTCCAAAAGTGCAGTGTCATTCGGATCGTCCGGATTTATAAAATGCCAAGGCTCATCCACAGCCGGACTTTTTCGCTTAACACCATCAGGACCATTCTTTCCCTCAAAATGAAGAATGTTTTTAATGTCAGGAAAATCACACCAATCAGGAAGAATTGGTTCTATATTTCTCCTTGCGACTCGATCTATTTTTTGGTGGACGCCAATAAATCGACCAGAGCTATCCCTAATTGTTGTTCCTGCATACATATTAATTTAAAACAGTTAATCGCTGATAGCGACTGACGGCATGCGCCAGATGATTATATTGTAGCAAATCTTGCCCCTCTTTGACAAAGCGTTCAGCTTCGGCTTGAGCGCGAGCAATTAGTGCCGTATCCGCCAGCGAGGCAATTTTCAAGTTCAAATCCCCGTGTTGCATTTTACCGTAAATCTCACCGGGTCCACGCAATTTCAAATCAACCTCCGCCAAATAAAATCCGTCTTGCGACTTCTCAATCTCTCGAAGTCGTTGACTCGGCTTATCATGGCCGCTCATCATCAAATGACAAAAACTCTGATGCTTCCCGCGCCCAACTCGTCCGCGCAATTGATGCAACTGACTCAGTCCGAAATTGTCCGCATTTTCAATCAGCATCACTGTCGCATTCGGCACATTCACACCAACCTCAACCACAGTCGTACTGACTAACATATCCAGTTCGCCGTCCGCAAATTTCTGCATCACTTCAGCTTTTTCTTCAGCAGGAAGCTTTCCGTGCAACAACCCAACTCGACGATGGCTGAAAATAGTTTTAGACAATTTATTATATTCCGCCTCCACCGATTTCTTATCATTGTCTGGATTATCATCAATCAACGGACAAATAACGTAAGCTTGGCGACCTTTAGCTAGTTCATTTTCAATCGATTCGTAAAGCTTCGAAGCTGACGCCGGCGACCAAATCTTAGTCTGAATCGGCTGACGACCAGAGGGCAACTCGTCCAGAATAGAAATATCCAATTCTCCGTACAATGTCAGCGCCAAGCTGCGCGGAATTGGCGTGGCGGTCATACTTAAAAGATGCGGCATAAAATCAGACTTTTCTAACAAAGCTTGTCGTTGCTTCACGCCAAATCGGTGCTGTTCGTCGATCACCGCAAACCCCAATTTATGGTACGCAACCTTTTCCTGAATTAACGCGTGTGTGCCGACCACAACGTCAATGTTACCGCTAGCCAAATTGTCCAACAATTGACTGCGCGCCGCGCCTTTCACGTGGCCCGTCAGAAGCGCAACAGATACACCAAATGGCGACAATAACTCGTCAAGCGTCTTCGCGTGTTGCTGCGCCAAAATCTCCGTCGGCGCCATAATTGCCGTCTGAAAACCAGCCTTCGCCACTTCCGCAGCCACTAATCCCGCAACGACAGTTTTTCCCGAGCCAACATCTCCCTGCAACAACCGATTCATTGGATGATCAGACTCCAAATCTTGCAGAATTTGCCACGCGGCGCGACGCTGGGCATTTGTCAGTGGAAACGGCAATTGATCGACGAAACTCTTCACGACCGACTTGTTAAACGGAATTTTCCAACCTGTTAATCTAGTCTGTTCTTGCTTATTAAATTGTGCCGCCAATATCATCTCGAACAGCTCCTCAAACGCCAGGCGCTCACGACCGCGAGAAATTTCCTCGTGAGTTTTTGGCGCGTGAAGAAATTTAACCGCCTCAGAACGGCTAACCAATTTTTGGCGCTGAATAATATTTTCCGGCAAAGTCTCGGGCAAAAAATCCATAATTGGACGAATATTTTTCATCAAATCTTGCACGGTTTTTGGGCGGAGATTTTTGATAGATTTATAAACTGGCTGAATTCCAGAATTATTTTCCGCAGCAGTTTTGGCAATTTCTTTCGCCAGCTCGACGGACGGATTATTGATTTGATAGCGATTATATTGCATACCAAATTGGCCAGAAAAAATAAATTCCGCATCAGATTTTAATTGCGTTTCGCGATACGGCTGATTGAACCAAACCGCCTTAACTTTGCCTGATTTATCCGCCAAAACCGCAGTCGTGATTCTAAGTCCGCGCCGAACAATACGCGTCGAAACCGACTCGCAGCGCGCCTTAACAGTAACTTTTCCCGGCTGAAGATCTGCGATATTAACTGCAGTTGAATAGTCGTCATATGCTCGCGGTAAGAAATTCAGGGCATCAGAAACCGTCGTAAGACCAGCCGCCGCTAGAGCCTGAGCAGTTTTCGGCCCGACACCTTTAATTTGCTCGAGAGGAGTTGCTAGTTTCATCTACGAAACAGCGTTGATGCCTTCCAGAGCGTAGGCTGTATCTTCCCAGCCTCTCACGCCGATTGAATCTACGCCCATTTGCTTCACTGGAAAATCATTGCCGCCTTCTTCAATTTTGTCACCAAAGAACAGCGCTTCTTCTTTCGACCAGCCGTTCAGTTCAAGCAACCTGCCAATTCCATAGGCCTTATCAATTCCCGGAAGCGTGATGTCAGTACTCGTTGTCCCACCAATTCGTACCTCAAGCCCAGGCAGCTTCTCCGCCACCTTGTCGCGATATATCGGACGGACATCCTTATATTTTTCAGCCCACGCATATTTATCTTCAGGTGTAGCTTGCTGCCCCAAAGCCGACATAGTAATTTGGCTGTGTCGATCTTCAATTATTTCACCCGCAGGATTCTCACACCAAATGCCCATTTCCTTCGCAACTTCTTCCAACGCCGTAGTTATCTGAGTTTTTTGCTCGTCAGACAAATCATTCGCATACTGAATTTTCCATTCATCATCGGCGGCGTCAAATCGATAATATCGAGTACCGCAAGTCGGCATCGCGTGGAACTTCTGAAGCAACTCTGGAGTAACGTTCAACCTATCAATCACCTGCTTCTTTATCTGTTGAAACGTACCTCCCGTAATCACGCAAACGTCATAATTCTCAAGCAATCGGCTAAGAATCCCCGCCATACGGTCGCTAATTGGCGATTTTGTAATTGCTAGCGTATCATCCAAATCAAAACCGATAATTTTCTTCATTATTCATTCTCTCCCATAATCAATACAAACGTGTTTTTGCCCTTCTTCAGTAGCGACGTGTCATTGACGACTTTATTTTCGGCAAGTTTTTCGCCGTTTAGGCTAATAGCTCCAGATTTTAACAATCGCTTTGCTTCGCCGTTAGAGCCAACTGCACCGGATTCTACCAACGCTCCAATCACGTCAATTCCAGCATCAACGCAAGGAATTTCTTCAGCCAAAGCACCTAAATCGTCGTCCGATAACTTCTTAAAATCGCCGCCACCGAACAAAACTTCGTTCACGCGCTCAACAGATTCACGACGTACACTACCGTGAACAATGTCAGTAATTTCACGAGCCAGAACTTTCTGCGCCGAACGAGCACCAGGATTTACGGCATGATTTTCAGCAATAGCTTCAATTGTATCGCGATCCAACATCGTAAATATCTTCATATATTCAATCGCGCTCTCATCATCGACATTCAGCCAGAATTGGTAGAATTTATAGACGCTGGTTTTATTTTCATCAAGCCAAACCGCGCCACCTTCAGATTTGCCAAATTTACGACCAGTTGACTTATTGATAAGTAAAGGTGCAGTCATTGCGTAGACTTCAGTGTTTTCTTTTTTGCGAATCAGATCCACGCCGGATAATAAATTGCCCCATTGATCCGATCCACCAATTTGCAGATTCACGCCATATTGATTAAATAGATGCCAAAAATCATAGCCCTGAAGTAAAGTGTAAGTGAACTCCGCAAAACTCAAACCTTTGCCGTTGTTAATGCGCGCCTTGAAAAATTCGCGGCTCACCAAATCTGCCATATTGAAATTCTTACCGATATCGCGAAGAAACGGCAACAATTCCAGCTCAGCCAGCCAGTCAGCGTTATCAACCAAAGTAAAATCTCGTCCAGCAAAAATCCTCGAAACTTGGGATTTTAAGGCTTGTTTATTATGCTCAATTTCCTCGTACGGAAGCAGATTTCGCTCTTCCGTGTCGCGCATATCGCCAATCATTCCTGTGCCGCCGCCAACAAGCAAAAACACCTTATGTCCGCGCTCCAGAAATGCCGAACCATCATATAAACTGCCAAATGCCCAACATGCAAGCTGTCCGCCGAAGGATCCGTCCCCAAATAGAGCGTGAAATTCTCCGAATCGATAAGTTTGTCGTTAGTAAATGTGGTCTGATTCCAGAATCCACGCCATTGTAATTCTTCTGATAATTTCATATCACTCCTTTTCTATATATTAGTATAGCAATTTTACAATTGAAGCGAAACATATGCGTGATATAATAGAATTGTGAAGAAAAAGACTACGATAAGCACCGCCGGACACGGCTCAAGCGATAAGAAATCTCCGTCGAAACGGATGAACTTATATGCCAATTTGGCGCAGAAACATAAGGCTAAAAAAGACAAGGACGCGCGCGAACGAGGCGGAATATTTGGCGACTTTGCCGAAACATCCCGTAAAGCGATTCTTTTATCGATTGCATCCGAAGCGACTAGCGAAATATTGGTTCTCTAAGCGCGGCGGACTGATGGCTCTGAAAATTCTTGGCGTCGGTATTTTATTGATGTTGCTACTTATCGGCGGAATGTTCGCTTACTTCCGCAAGGATCTCGATAAAATTCGCCCTGGCGAGCTTGCTAAGCGCGTTCAAACGACCGTCACTAAATATTACGACCGCAACGACAATTTGCTTTGGGAAGATAAAGGTACGGGCAATTATCAATTGGTTGTCGAATCTGACCAGATTAGCGACTATTTGAAAAAAGCCACTGTCGCAATTGAAGACCGAAACTTCTATAATCACCACGGCATCAGTATTAGCGGTATGTTGCGCGCAATGCTCTCAACTGCTTCACGACGCCAAGTTCAGGGCGGATCAACTCTGACACAGCAGCTAGTCAAGCAAGTCTTCTTCGCAGATGAGGCCGGCGACCGATCAATTAGCGGTATTCCTCGAAAGATCAAGGAAATCATCCTCGCAATCGAAGTTGAGCGCATGTACAGCAAAGACCAAATTCTGTCATTATATCTGAACGAGTCTCCGTACGGCGGTCGTCGCAACGGCGCAGAGTCTGCAGCTCAGACATACTTTGGCAAGCACGCCAAAGATCTGACGCTGGCGGAAGCGGCGCTAATTGCTGGTATTCCACAGAATCCAACTTACTATAATCCATATAACACCGCTGGAAATAAGGCTTTGATTGCCCGACAACATACAGTTCTGGATTACATGGCCGAGCAAGGCGTTATTACCAAGGACGAGGCCGAAAAGCTAAAAAGATTGATATTTTAAGCACGCTTAAGCCGCAAACCGAACACTTGGAGAATATTAAGGCTCCTCACTTCCTACTAATGGTTCGCAATCAGTTGAGTAAAGAGCTTGGCGAATCAGTAGTTGGACGCGGTGGATTGACGATTAAAACCACCCTCGACTGGCGAATTCAGGAGAAACTTGAAAATGAAATGAAATCGTTCTTTGCAACGGGTCGACCAGATTCTGTGCGAATTAGTAACGGCGCCGCAACAGTCGAAGACGTTCAGACTGGACAAATCGTAGCACTTGTTGGTAGCCGCGACTTTAATTACACTGGCTTCGGTCAGGACAACGCCGCAGTTTCCTATATTCAGCCAGGTTCCACGATTAAGTCGCTTGTCTTTGCTCAATTATTCGACAAACACGACAGCAAGCAAGCATACGGTAGCGGCACAGTCTTAGCTGACGAGAACATTGATAAACTGTACGGCGCAACTCTGAGAAACTGGGACAATAAATTTATGGGCGCCATCAATATTCGAAGAGCGCTAGCCCTATCCCGAAACGTCCCAGCCATTAAAGCCGCTTACATCGTTGGTGACGGATCCGCTAAGCCTGTCGTCGAGGGAATCCGCAGGATGGGCGATCCTAACTATTGCCGTCAGGAAGAAAATGCCGGTGGTTACGGACTCGGTGCAGCAATTGGCGCATGTGGAACCAAGCAGACAGAATTAGTAAATGCCTACTCAACGCTGGCGCGAATGGGAGTCCAAAAAGATATTTCAAGTGTTATCGAGGTAAAGAACAGCCAAGGTGAAACTCTGAAAAAATGGAAAGATGAAGGCAAGCAAGTTATCGACTCGCAATCAGCGTACATCGTGAACGACATCTTGTCCGACCGAACCCCTGGACTTCACGGCTGGATGGGCGTCAATGGCGTTCGAACCTCTGCAAAGACCGGTACATCCGACAAGGGTTCACAGCCAAAAGACCTCTGGATTATCAACTACAGCCCAGCTCTGGTCATGGGAATGTGGCTCGGAAACTCCGACACCAGCGTGATTGGTACATCAGCTTCTAACTACGGAATGCCGGTGATTAGAAAGGTTATGGAGTTCGCCCACACTCAAGTTTACGCCAAGGAAGGCAAATGGAAGTCAGGTCAATGGTATGAGCGACCAAGCGGAATCCAGACTGTCAACGGTGAGCTCTACCCGTCATGGTGGAATAAGAGACAAAGTCAATCTACAGAGAAAATCACCTTCGATAAAGTCTCTAAGAAAAAGGCAACAAACTGTACTCCGGATGGCGCAAAGGAAGAGATTGAAGTGACAAAGATTATTGATCCTTTGACTAAGAAGAATCAATTACCGTTCCTTCAGGATACGACGCGAACGCAGAAGATGACGTTCACAAGTGCGACGACACTAAGCCGCAAATTGGAGCGATATCATACACCAACAGCGGTAAGAAATATACGATAAATGTCGACGTTACAGCAGGAACTTGGGGCTTATCGGCAATCGAAATTACTGTGGACGGAAAGAGCATTAAGAGTTCAGAAATTACTTCAAGCGGCAAGCAGACCGCCACGGTAGAACTCGACACAACAGGAGCGCACACAGTTTCTGTAACTGTAAGAGACTCTGCATATTACACCGCCACTTCAACTGGCAGCATCCAAGTTAACTAAATAAACTATTGTTTATTCACCAAATTAATCAGCTCAGCCTCGTGTTGAGCTGATGTTTTTGAGCGACCATTTGTGCGCTTTTTAGGAACACTAGTTTTCTGCTTTACGGGTTTTTTCTGTTCAACCACAAGCTTCGCAAACATCATTTTTCCAGCATCGGTCTGCAAGCTTCGGATAATCTCAATCTTCTTCGTTTGCCCAATATAGCGCTTGGCGTTCTCAACAACCACCATCGTTCCATCTTTCAAATAGCCAACCGCTTGATGAGAATCTTGCCCCTTCTGCGACAGCTCCAGATCCAGCTCGTCGCCAGGCAAATAGCTCATCCTCAAACTTTTCGCCAGCTCATTAATATTCAAAACCTTAACGCCGTCAACTTGTGCCACCTTATTCAAATTATAATCAAGCGTCAGCACTGCCGCATCCATTTCCTTTGCCAATTTCAGTAAGCGCGAATCCACACCTTCAGGCACGCGAATATTATCGTCATATAGCTCAAAAGAAGACTTCAAAATGTCCTTAAGCTCCTTAACAACATCCATGCCAAATCGCGCCCTTTCACGCTTGTCGTGGTCTGCGCCGTCGGCTAATAATTGCAATTCCGTCAATACACTCCTTGGTACGATAATTTTTCCCAGCAGAAATCCAGTCTTCGCTAACTCAGTCACTCGCCCGTCCATGAGCACTGACGTGTCGACCAAAATCGGCGCCGCGCCCACAGATGAATTTCGTCGCGGTTTTGCCAAGAAATAAACCTCAGCCGCCAAACCAAGCAACATTATAATTATTATCAATCCGTAAAAATCTTTCATTTTTTCCCTTTCTATTGTAAGTAATCAATCAGCGCCTGCCGCATATCGCTGACGCCTTTTATAAATTTATCTTTATGAACTTTTGGCGCAATCGCATAAGTGAAGCCCAGCTTCTTCGCCTCTTTAATTCGAGCTTGCCAATTCGTCGCCGAGCGAACCTCACCGCCCAAACCAATCTCGCCAAACACCACAGCACCTTCATCCAAACTTCGCCCAGCGCTAGCACTAGCAATCGCCATCGCCACAGCCAAATCAGCCGCTGGATCATTTAGTTTCAGTCCGCCAACCACATTGACATAAATATCTTTGTCTGTCAATTTCAACTTGGTTCGCTTCTCCAAAACCGCCACCAACAGATTCAATCGATTCAGATCAAAACCGCTCGCCGTGCGCTTAGGATAGCCAAAATTCGTCGGATTAACTAGTGCCTGAATTTCCACCAAAAGCGGACGTGCACCTTCCATGGTCGCCAGTACAATTGATCCATCCAGATTCTGACGCTCCGCCAGAAGTTCCGCCGACGGATTCTTCACGATTCTTAACCCCTGCTCGTCCATCTCAAAAATTGCCGCTTCATTAGTTGAGCCGTATCTATTTTTCTGCGCCCGAACAACTCGAAAACCGCCATATCGATCGCCCTCAAAGTTCAGTACAACGTCCACCAAATGCTCCAATATTTTCGGACCAGCAATCGAACCCTCTTTGGTGACATGACCAACCAAAATCACCGCCGTACCCGAAGCTTTGGCGGCACGAATAATTACATTTGACGAGTTGGTGATCTGACTAACCGACCCTGGAGCTGAAGAAATCTCACTGAGAGAAATTGTCTGAACCGAATCGACAATCGCCAGATCATACCCGCCTTGCTGAATTGACGCCGCAATATCTTCCGCACTATTACTGGACGCCAGCTGCATTTTTTCCGAATCAGCCGCACCCAAACGCTCCGCACGAAGCTTCACCTGAGAAACCGACTCCTCGCCGCTCACATATAGCACTGATTTTAACTTGGCAATATGTGCCGCAACTTGCGCCAAAAGCGTACTCTTTCCAATTCCTGGCTGACCCGCCACCAGCACCACGCCGCCAACCAGAAAACCGCCGCCCAAAACAGCGTCCAAATCGTCAATTCCAGTGCTTAATCTTCCTAGCCCAGACTCAGAGACAGCTTCACGAATGCTAGACGTTTTCAAGGCTTTACCACGCCCGGCAGATTTATCGACAATAGATGACCCGCCAGAAGAAACGACCTGCTCGACTAGCGAATTCCATTCCCCGCAATTTTCACACCTGCCAGCCCACTTTGAAAAACTAGCCCCACACTGCTGACAAACAAATTGACTTCGAACTTTCGCCATTATTTCGCCCCCTCCAAACTATCCAAACTTTTATTCAATTCATCAATCTGCACTCCCAACTCCCTGAGTCGCAAAACATCAGAATTGTAAGAATTGATCTCAGAATTCAAATTGGCACGCCTTTCGTTCAACTCCGAGAGCTCCGCCTTCAAGGCTTGGCGTTGACTATAAAAATCACTCTGCGACAAAAATCCGCCACTAACGCCCGCTCGCCGATTAAAGTCCGCCACGCGACTATTATAATCCGCCAAATCAGTCGAATATTGCGATAATTTTCTATTCAATTTTTCCTTCCGGACCTTCAACGACTCACCCAATTTCTGCGCTTCATTCTCTCTGGACTCAAATTTTTCTTGATATTGCGCGTGCAATTTCACAACTTCGGATCTATCAGTAAAATATCGTCGATAATATTCCTCCAGCTCGTCGCCCAAATTGGCAAATTCCGTCCCCAAAATCGAATGCAACTCGTTAGCTCTCGTTCCAGGTTGCGCACGATCATAATACTCCATTCGCTCGGACAATTTCTTATTTTTCACATTATTATAAGCCTGCTCCAAAAGCTCGCTCAAATGAGATTTTTCCGACTCACTCAGCCTTTCCCAAGCAGCGTGCAACATCTCATGCGCCGCCGTCACCTCCTTTACGCCATCAAGTTCAGAATTGGTCACGTTGTAGATATAAATATCCCTAGACGACGGATTGTAACAACCCAAAATCGCATTTCCCTTTTCTACACGCCGACAATCTTCGTTAAACTCATTTGCCGATTTGATTTGCGGATTAGAAACATAGAACATTTTTCTGCCAGTGTCTGACATTTTCACGCGGTCAGCAATAGCGACAATTTCCGCACTCGGCTTATATTGCCACAGCGTAATCTCGTCAATAATTTGCTGACGATTCGCCATCACAAAAACTGCAGCAGAAAGTACAATTATCGGCGTGAGGACGCTGAATATTTTACGCACGATTGACATTAATCACCACCTTATCATCATCAATTTTAGCCTCCAGCGCGTCGCCAGGTTTTGCTTTGTCGGACAATAAAACATCACTCAACGGATCCGCCAACTCCGACTGAATTGTTCGCCTTAAAACTCGCACGCCGCGTTGCTCGTCAAATCCCCGATCAATCAACCAACGCTTCGCCGAAGAAGTAATATCAAGCGTCATTCCATGTTGAGCGACAGCCTTGACTAAATCAGACGTGAGATTGTCAAAAATCTTTCGCACGACCGAACGAGAGAGAGGCTTAAATGTAATCACGTTATCAAATCTGCCAATCAATTCTGGACGCAAAAACTCCTCAAGCTCACGCAGAGCGGCACGCGAATTTTTCTCGTGACGATTTTCGCTAGCCGACTTTTTCTGCCCAGACGCACCAAATCCCAGCTCCGAATCCTGAATCATTTGCTCGGCGCCGACGTTGCTTGTCAAGATAATAATCGTCTGCCGAAAACTCACCGTTCGTCCGTGAGAATCGCTCAACTTGCCGTCCTCCAGGATTTGCAAAAGCAAATTCAGAACGTCAGGATGCGCCTTTTCAATCTCATCAAACAACACCACGCTATATGGTCGACGACGAACTTTATCCGTTAATTTCCCGCCGTCCTCATAGCCAACATAACCAGCCGGCGCACCAACCAGCCGACTAGCCGTGTGGCGCTCAGAAAACTCACTCATGTCAATTTTAATCAAACTATCCTCGCCGCCAAAAACTTCCCGCGCCAGAACTCGCGCCAATTCCGTCTTACCAACTCCAGTTGGACCCAGAAAGATAAACGACCCAAGCGGCCCACTCTGACGATTTAGTCCAGCTTTATTGCGGCGAATCGCGCGCGCCAGTTGCTCAATTGCTTCATTCTGACCAAGAACACTCTGGCTCAGCCGCTTCTCCAGACGAATCAAATCTTTCATCTGATTTAACGATAATCTGTCAATCGGAATATTCGTCATCGCCGAAACCGCTCGACGCAAATATTCATCGGTCAATACGGGTTCATCACTGACCTCATCTTTCAGCACTTCGGCTTGCAATTCCAATTGCCTCATCTGCATCTTAAATTCTGCGGCTTTTTCGTAATCTTCAGCCTCGACCGCGGCGTCAATTTTCCCAGCCAATCGCTTAATTTGGCGAGCCAACTTATCCTTACGCGACAATTTTATTGGCGAACTAGACTTCAATAAACTCGCTGCCTCGTCAATCACGTCGATCGCTTTATCTGGCAAAAAAATCGCTCCGTCACGTAACGCTGGCTCAAATCCACCGCCTCAGTCAACATTTCGTCAGGAATCTGAACTTGATGATGCTTAGCTAATTTTCCTCTCAAACCCTAGCATCATTTCTACCGCCTCTTCTGGCGATGGCTCATTGATCGTCACCGACTGGAAGCGCCGTGACAACGCGGCATCTTTTTCGATATGTTTTCGATATTCATCAAACGTCGTCGCGCCAATTAGTCGCACCTCGCCTCGCGACAACGCCGGCTTCAATACGTTCGCCGCGTCCATCGAACCTTCGGCCGAACCAGCGCCAACCAACAGATGCAACTCGTCAATAAACAAAATAACTTCTTGATGTTTTTTGGCGACCGCCAGAACTTTTTGCAATCGCTCCTCAAATTGCCCGCGATATTTCGTCCCAGCAATCATCGCCGTCAAATCCAATTGAAAAAGTCGCTTACCCTTCAAAAATTCGGGAACTTTATTATCAGCAATCCCCTGCGCCAAACCCTCAACGACCGCAGTTTTACCGACACCAGGTTCGCCAATCAGCGCTGGATTATTCTTGCTTCGCCTGCCCAAAATCGTGATCATTCGCTGAATTTCCGACGATCGACCAATCACTGGATCCAAAAATCCTTCGCTGGCACGCCGCGTCAAATCGACACCGAATTTCTCCAAAACTCGCAAATCGCCAGAATTTTTACTCGCCACACTACGCTCACTCTGCAGGGATTCAAACTGTTGTTTATCAAACACATCTTCCAAATTTCCACGCAGATTGTCAATGTCAACATTCATATCTCGTAGTAATTTAGTCGCTCGTGCCTCGTGCTGCTGCAGCATTCCATAAACGATGTGTTCCGTGCCAATTTTTTCCTGTCCAAATTCAACCGCTAATTGCCAAGCAATTCTTATCAATTCAACAACTTCAGCGCTCAAACCCTTACTTACAATCGTAATCACCAGCGGCTTTGCGGTCAGGTTCAACGCCATTTCCGCACGATCCAAAGTTACGCCGTTTTCAGCCAAAATCTTTGCACCCAATGACGAATTCTGCGCCAGCACACCAAGCAAAATATGCTCCGTACCAACATACTCGCTCCCCTCATTATGCGCCAGAAAACCAGCCCGCCCCAAACTGGCCCGAGCCGTTTCCGTCAGCCGAGGTTCTAATTCAGAAAAATCTTCTGACATATCGCCCTCCTTTCGTTTTCGGCGATTCGCAGAAGGCAGCTTATTCCGCCACCTCCTCAACTACGCTCATCAAGCTATCCTCAATATTCTTTCGAGGTTTTGGCTCCGCCTTAACGGGAGTTTTCGCTTCAATGTCTAACTCATAGCCAGTCAATCGACTTGCCAAGCGAACATTCTGTCCGGCACGACCAATTGCTATCGACTGCTGATCTTCGCTAACGTAAACCGTCGCACGCTTCTCGTCTTCATTGACAGTCACACTCAAAACCTCTGCCGGGCTCATCGCATTAGCAATAAATCCAGCCGCATCTTCCTCGTATGGAATAATGTCAATTTTTCCTGCTCGCCAATTTCATTCATCACAGCCTGAACGCGGGCGCCGTGACCACCAACAAACGTACCAACTGGATCAACGCCAGGTAGCGCTGAAGAAACCGCCAATTTAGTTCGGCGACCAGCTTCGCGAGCGATTGCCTTAATCTCAACTGCACCAGTTTCCATCTCTGGGACTTCTTGATTGAACAAGAATCGCACAAACTCTTCATTGCCGCGGCTAAGAATCAATTGCGGACCGCGACCTTCGCGCTCAATGTCCTTAATATAAACCTTAATTCGACGACCAACGCCGTAATACTCGCCAGGAATCTGCTCACTCTGAGGCATAATTCCGACAGCCTTGCCCAGCTCAATTCGCACGACACGTGGCTCAACTCGCTGAACCGTACCAATAACAACCGTACCAATTTTATCTTCAAATTCCGCCAAAACAACTTCACGCTCAGCTTCGCGCAGACGCTGCAAAATCACTTGCTTAGCAGTCTGAGCCGCAACTCGACCAAAAGTCGTCACGTTATGAGTTTCCATCACAACTTCACCACTAAGCTCAGCCGCAGGATCTATTTCCTTAGCTTCCTCTAGATCGATTTGATTAGCGTCATTCTCAACTTCTTCAACAACAGTTTTAACAACCGACACGACAGCCGTACCGTTATTGACATTCAAGCTTGCGCGAACCAACTGATCTCGTGTACCGTTATCACGACGCCAAGCCGCCGCAATCGCCTGCTCAATCACGCTCAAAACTGTTTCTTCTGGCAAGTTTTTTTCCTCAGCAATCGTACGCACTGCCAACGTCAACTGCTTAATGTTCAAGTCTTCCATTATATTCTCCTTCTTATTAATTATATCTTTTTCCGTCTCAAACTTCCATAAACGAAAAACTCCGACCTGCCGGCCGGATTAGTACTTTTCTATTGTAGCGGAAAGATTCTATTCTGTCAATCCAATTCTTTCGCCAAAGAGATAAACATTTCTTAGTGGATGGTGATATTTGGTCAAAGCCAATTCTTTGGTAAAACTCTTCAGCGGATTTCAAGGAATACAATTTGACGGCACGCGCGTCTGGATATTCACCAGCTAAAGCTTCAATAGCCGCCCGACCAATTCCTCGCTTGCGCGCAACTTCCCTAACAAAAAGATCTTCTATAGTAATCTCGCTGTCACCATTAGAGCATACAGTCATAAGACCAGATGACAACTCTTCGCCAGAAGTATCGATAGCAAAAACATCGCTATCATAGTAATTATTCATACCTTTTAAATATTCTATTAAATCCTTTTTTGCACCATCCGGAAACTCACAGCCCAAAACAGACTCCGAATGAGCTACGGCCGCCCGTTCCAAGGCCTCATCATCATTCACCGACAATTTAGTAAGATGTATCTCAGGATTCATTCTATCATTTTATCATAAAAATACATTTTGTCAATATCATACTTCCGCGCACTTTTCCAGGATTCCCGACATCGCGCTTTTTTTCAGCTTCCGTTACCCACAAGCGATATCGTCGCTTTATTGCTATCTGGCGCGCTACATACTGACAACGAAACGGCTTATTACTCGGCAGCCAAGTCGCCGCGTCACCGTCGCCTTTGGCTTGATTTGCTGGACCGTCAACAGCCAACAGATTTAACGGATCATTCGCTAATTTCTCTCGCTCCTCTGGAGAAATTTGCTGCGCACCCTTTTGCCAAGCATCACTCAAAGCCACGACATGATCAATCTGAACCTTAGAGCTGGTTTTTTCGCCGCGCTGAAATTGAATTGTTTGACCAGTGTACGGATCATTCAGCACACCCGACAAAACTCGACATTTCATCAATTTTCTCATCCGTCAAATCTCGCACCAGAATCACTTCCCGCACAGAGCACCCGTTAATTTTGCCCCAGCCGTTGCCGAATTGCTTTCTGGAATAGCCAGTCTTTGGCGCACGTCCTTTAACTTCTATCTTTTCCAATTCCGCTTTGGCGTTCGAAGCACCAAATAATTCTCGTTGCGTTGAAGTTTGAATTGTCTGAGGCTCGGGTTGTGAAATTCGCGAAGCCCAAACTGCCACGCCGACTATCAAAATTACCAGCGCAATCACCACTTGCCGACGTCGTATTTTATTCACCCTCATGACTGTATTATAATTAAATTATGACTAAAGTTCCACGCTTACTTGACACATTCACACCAAATCATTACAACCTAACTCTCGATTTAACACGCGCCGAGGAAAAAGAATTTTCTGGCACAGTTATCATTTCTGGCGATTCCACCGGCGAATCAATTTCACTACATTCCAAAGGCCTGACAATTCAATCAGCCACAATCGACAATCAGCCCGCCGACGTTTCGTTTGGTGAGTTTGACGAATTGAGATTATTCCAACCTGAACTTAAAAGCGGCAACCACATAGTTTGCATCAATTTTTCCGGAAACATCACCGACGCAATGCACGGCTTGTATCCTTGCTATTTTACTCACGACGGCGTTAAAAAACAACTTTTCGCTACTCAATTTGAATCGCACCACGCCCGCGAAGTTTTCCCTTGCGTTGATGAGCCAGCCGCCAAAGCCGAATATGATTTGACGCTAATAACACGCCCAGGGATAACAGTTTTGGGAAATATGCCCGTAAAATACGAAGAGAAAAATGACAATTCCCTCACGACGACATTTGAGAAAACACCGCGAATGAGTAGTTATCTTCTGGCTTTCGTCATCGGTGAATTGCACAAAAAATCCGCCCGCACCAAATCTGGTGTCGAGGTCAACGTCTGGGCGACGCCAGCTCAGAATGAAAATACATTAGATTTTGCGTTAGATATCGCCACTCGTTCAATCGATTTTTATGACGAATATTTCGGCGTCAAATATCCATTGCCAAAATCCGACCACGTCGCTCTTCCCGACTTTTCCTCTGGCGCCATGGAAAACTGGGGATTAATTACTTACCGCGAAAGTTGTTTGCTTGCGGATCCAGAATTGACTCCAGAATCATCCAGGCGCTTCATCGCCACGGTTATCGCGCACGAACTTAGCCATCAATGGTTTGGCAATTTGGTTACCATGCAGTGGTGGAATGACTTGTGGCTCAATGAGAGCTTTGCCAATATGATGGAATATGTAGCAATTGACGCGCTCCAGCCGGATTGGCATATGTGGGAAGATTTTGCCACGAATGAAGTAACGGCCGCGCTCAGACGCGACAGCTTGGACGGCGTTCAATCAGTTCAAGCCGACGTCAATCATCCAGACGAAATCAGCACTTTGTTCGACCCGGCAATCGTTTATGCCAAGGGCGGACGGCTGCTTGTTATGGTTAGAAAACTTATCGGCGAAGAGGCGTTTCGCGCTGGACTTAAATCATATTTTGAAAAATTTGCGTATAAAAATACCGTCGGAAATGATTTATGGCAAGAATTAGAGTCGGCGAGCGGTCAGCCAATTGTCAATCTAATGAACGCTTGGATTTCCCAACCTGGCCTTCCTGTCATATCAGTTTCAAACAGTCATGACGCGGCGATTTTAAGTCAGGAACGATTCTTCATCGGCGAACACCAACCATCCGACGCATTATGGCCGATTCCATTATTCGCAAATCAATCGCTTGACGTAAAAATCTTGAATCAAAAAGAAACCACCGTTTCTATTGAAAAGCCATTACAATTAAACTGTAGCTTAAGCGCCCACTTCATCACCAAATATGACGAATCCACTCGCGAATATTTATTGAAAAACATTACAGAATTGCCAACCTTGGATAAGATTTGCATTTTGCAGGACGCGACAATACTCGCCCGCGCTGGATTTGAAAACTCGGCGTCACTACTTCCATTGGCATTGTCGCTAAAAACCGAGACCAACGAAAAAGTCTTCGGGATGGCGGCTGGCGCTTTGACGGAACTGCGAAAATTCGTCGATGATAATGACGCCGCCAGAGATTCATTAAAGCAAATTTCTGGAGAATTTGCGCGCGCCACATTTGAAGAATTGGGCTGGGATGAAAAAGCTGGCGAATCAGACGACGACCGCGAGCGGCGCACCACGGCTTTGAGCTTGATGATGTATAGCGAAGATAAAGAAGTTTTGAATGAGGCGAAAACGCGTTTTGATAACAATAAACTGGAAGACTTGCCAACAGAAATTCGAGCTTTAATTATCAGTGCAAACGTGAGACATTTCGAGACGCCAGAGATGATTGATAATCTCTTTGCCGCATATAAAAACACGCCGTCAAATGACTTGCAGAATGATATTGCAATTGGACTAACTTCTACCAAAAACCCCAAAACAGCAGAAAAAATTCTTGCCAACATTAAAGATTCCAATGTTATCCGACCGCAAGACGCCAGCCGTTGGTTTGTGTATTTGATTCGCACCAGAGAAAGCCGCCAAATTGCTTGGAATTGGCTAAAGGAGAACTGGGCGTGGGTCGAGGATACGTTTGGCGAGGATAAAAGTTACGACGATTTCATTCGCTATGCAGCTACAGCCCTACTGACAACCGACGAACTTAACGATTTCCGACAATTCTTTGAACCGATGGAAAATATTCCAGCCCTCGCCAGAACGATTAAGCTGGGAATTACCGAAATATCCGCGCGCGTCGAGTTGATTGAGCGAGACAAGGCGGACGTGCTCTCTGCTTTGCAAACAACATTGTGACATATTACACCATATTTTTGACAAAATCTCTTGACATTTTGAACTATTAGTGATAATATATGCCTTAGCTTTTGTTGACAAGTTGAGATTTATTCCTTGTCCGAAAGCGTACTTTGACAAGTGAAGAGAATCTATAAGACGAAGGTGAGATTTTGCGGTATTCTAATAAGTACCTCAAAACCTCATCTTCGATCTATGCCATCCGGGCGTTGATCAGTGCTTCCAGCACGGGCGTTCGCCCAGATGAGGAGAGAGTACTACAATGCCGTTCATTACCGATGAAGTCAAGGCAAAGAGGGCTGCCGACATCAATGATAGGAAGAAAACACTGAAGACGCTCAGGAGAAATGAAATCTCTCGTTTCTTCGAAGAGGGAATCCCCACACTGTGCGAGGAAGCCAGGAAAGCCGCAGTCGACGCATATTTGATGACGGGTAAGCTTCCAGACGAGATCTGTATCTATGATCATGATCGTCGAATCACCTCAACAGTCGCAAACAACCCCGGGTGTCGTAAGGCACTCCTTTAAGAAGCTCCAGAGCCTCGAAGAGAGGGTTTGTGACGTTGAATTCAAATGCACGGAATCCAAACCGTGGGAAATTGCCTCCGACCCCTGTATTGTCATCTACTTCTCCAACCACCAGGAGTAGCAGGCAATAACATCGCAAACATGGCGAGTCTGTAGACTCTCCGTCAGATTCTCTCACTTGTCATGTTTGCTCCATAGATGCGTATCTATGCTGATGAGTCGGAAACGACGAAAGCGAACAATTTATTCCAACACCACACACTCCTCGACTACGGGCGGATTTCCATCAACAGAAATTGCCATCATTTGCATATCGCAGCCTTCATACTGCGCATTTTTGGCAATGAATATTTCAGCAGCAAAGCGCATTTGCTGCTGTTTTTTATTTGTAATTGCCGCCAAGCCATCGCCGAAATTGTCATTTTTACGATATTTGACCTCTGTAAAATATAAAACATTGTCTTTTTTACTAACAATATCAATTTCACAATATCGCGTCCGCCAATTCCGTTCTATAATCTCATGACCATCGCCCACCAACCAATCCGCCGCCGCTTGCTCACCTTTATCACCAATTTGACGCGTCGTGTCTTTTTGCTGGTTTTTAGACTTTCCGTCGTCAGACGCATTTTGCGAATTCGCCCCAGTATTAGCATATTTAGCCAACGGCGCAAAACTCAATCGATGAAGTGGCGTTATGCCCAGATTATCAATAGCCGCTCGATGCTTCGCCACACCATAGCCAACATGCGAAGAAAAATCATATCCCGGATAAATATCATCCTGCTTCGCCATAAATTTATCACGAGCCACCTTAGCAATAATCGACGCCGCCGAAACACTCGGAATCAGACCGTCGGCTTTCGCTATAATTGTTACATACTTTTCTAGCGGTGTACACGCCAAAAAATTGACCGTCCCATCGATAATAATCTCATCAAACTTCGAGCCGCTTTTCTGGCATTTCGCTTGGATTTCTTTAACCGCGCGCCGCGTCGCCAGTTTAAGCGCCTCGCTCATTCCTATTTCATCCAGCTCCTTAGCAGAAACCCAACCCAACGCCCAAGCCGACGCTTGCTCGCGAATTTCCTCATCAAGCAATTCACGGCGTTTTTTGGTCAATTTTTTACTATCATCAAGCCCTTCAATTTCAGCGCCGCCCAAAACCACCGCGCCAATCACCAACGGTCCAGCCCACGCGCCGCGCCCGACTTCATCAATTCCCAGAATCACCCGACAATCTTCCCTTTTTCGTCATAAAATTCGCAATAATCCAGCCAATCCAAACTGTTGCCGCGCCTAATGTATTCGCCAGAATATCCCAATTCGTATCATCTATTTCAATCTTGGCAATTCCAGCCTTGACCATAAATAATTCCGCCAATTCGTTAATACAACCCAGCGCTGAAACTAAAGCAAATACTGAAAACGCCGTCACCAGCCAATGCGCCCGCCATTTCATCGACGAAACCAAATACGCCCAGAATAACCCCGTAAATAGCCCACCGCCCACAAAGTGAGTCGTAAAACTAGTGTCCTGTCCGTCAATTAACGGCGACGGCAAATACCAAGATATGAAAAACAACAAACACGCTGCGTAAAGTAGCCAGCGATATTTTTGCTCACTATCAAAGCCGTTTTTCTTCAAAACATAAGGAGTCGCCACAGCCAAAGTCGTCGGAACAAGGACGGATATATAATGAAATATTGCCATATTGAGATTATAACATGAGAAAACCGCCTCAGATTAAGAGACGGTTTTTAATGATTAACCAATTGACAATTACGCGTCTTTATGGCGAGCTGCAACTTCAGCAGCCTTAGCGTCAAGTTCAGCCTGAGCAGCATCTTTTTCAGCTTGTTTTGCAGCAGCAGCCTGAGCAGCTTCTTCCTTTAAGCGTTCAGCTTCCGCTTCTGCCTTAACATCATGAATGTCATTAACAGCAGCGCGATCGAAATTCTTAGCCGTCAAGCGAGCTGACTTACCGCTACGCTGGCGAAGGAAGCTTAAGAACTTGCGGCGAACCTTAGCACGACGAACAATCTCGATCTTCTCAATCAGTGGACTATGCATCAAAAATGACTTTTCAACGCCAACGCCTGAAGCAATCTTTCGAACCGTAATTCGTGATGTGTGTGATTTTTTATTGTCGGTGCGGATAACAACACCCTCGAACATCTGAATACGCTCTTTGTTGCCTTCCTTAATTTTCTGGTAAACGCGAACTGTGTCACCACTGCGAGCATCGACAACTGCTTGCTTTTTTTGTGCTTGGTTGATTTTGTTGATTAACTCAAAACTCATAACTTTTTCCTATCTTCCGAACTCGCTCCGACTGGCCACGCAGTTGTACCTCTGCGGCTCCACATCAAACAAGGCTCGAATATTTAACTCTCGTACAATTACATAAGATAATAACACAAATCTGAAGAAATATCAATTAAATAAAATTGGAGTATAATATAGTTATGGATTACAATAAATTAGCACTCGAACTACACGAAAAATACAAAGGTAAAATTACGACTAGCCTCAGAGATAAAGAGGAGCTTAATCGCGACAAGCTTAGCGCTTATTACAGCCCAGGAGTCGGCGCAGTCAGTCAAGCAATTGCCGAAAATCCAGCCGATTTACCAAAGTACACTTGGACAAACAATCTAGTCGCCGTAATCTCAGACGGCTCAGCAATTTTGGGCTTAGGTAATTTGGGACCAAAAGCCGCCATGCCAGTCATGGAAGGAAAAGCTTTGCTATTTAAGCATTTGCCGATGTCGACGCCGTGCCAATTGTGCTAGACGTTCACGAGACAGAAGAAATCATTGCCACCATTAAAGCTATTGCGCCAAGTTTCGGAGCCATCAATCTCGAAGACATTGCCGCACCAAAATGCTTTGAGATTGAAGAACGATTGAAGGCAGAATTAGATATTCCAGTCTTCCACGACGATCAACACGGCACAGCCGTCGTTGTATTAGCGGGCTTAATTAACGCCGCTAAGCTGACAGGACGAAACCTGGCAGATTGCAAATTCGTGGTCATCGGCGCAGGCGCAGCTGGCACGGCAATCATCAAATTGTTAAATCTTTACGGAGCAAAAAATATCGTAGCGGTGGATAGCCGAGGAATTGTCGGAAAATCACGCACAGATTTGAACGCCGAAAAAACCGCGCTATTAGAATACATCGACGCATCGCAATCTGGCTCAATTGAAGACGCCATCACCGACGCAGACGTATTTATTGGCGTATCGAGGGCGGGACTTCTCACCCCAGAATTAGTTAAGAAAATGGCGAAAGATCCAATCGTATTCGCGCTAGCAAATCCTGTTCCAGAGATTATGCCAGATGTCGCCAAACAAGCCGGCGTCGCAATCATCGGTACAGGTCGTAGCGACTTCCCAAACCAAGTCAACAACTCTCTAGCCTTCCCTGGAATTTTCCGCGGCGCATTAGACCACGGAGTTAAGAAAATCACCGATCAGCACAAATTGGCGGCTGCTGAAGCGCTAGCTAACCTGGTCGAAAATCCAACCGTCGACAAAGTCGTCCCAACTGCATTTGATAAGGGTGTTGTTGAAGCTGTCGCAAATGTCATTAGATAAACCTAAGCACCAGCACCGTACTTAGCCGCATCACGAGAATCTCCATCTATAAACAGAGCCACTAACGACTCCTGGTTCTGTTTGTCGCAAGCTCCTAAGAATAAAACTACTTCAGTCACTCCAGCTTCCTGAAGAGATTTTTTAGTCTCACTTTCGTCAGACATATCCCCAACACTGACTTTGACATATAAACCCTCTTGGCGTTATGTGTCTGTTCTTTCCAGGCGTAAATTATAAACGGATAAAGCTCTTTTAATCTATTATTTAAGCCAATTGGCAAACCAACAGACTTATCTTCTGAAGTTGCTACACATTTAGCAGTCATAGTTAATTTGTCCTTAATAATAGGCAGAATGTCCCGCTTCTTCTCGTCGTTTTCGTATCCAGTCATTTTATGCTCGACCTTTTTAGCCTCTTCAGTGCGTGCGTCAACTACTGCGACCACAGTACCGTCACCACCACGCTCAACATGCAGTACATTCACAATAGAATCTTCTTTAAGCCACGGAAACGTCTCGCTATCAAGCGTCACAGCATCTCCCGCCTTCAATCCAATTTCTACCAACTGAGAGCTGCCTTCTTCGATTGTCGGCTTCGATTTGTTTGATCTTTTTCTCTTAGCAACTTTTTTCAAAGACCCGCTCGCAATTTCACCCGCCGCTTCGTAAGTTGTGAATTTTTCAGAAAGAACCTTTAGCTCCCCCTCTAAAATTAACTTCATTTTTTCTTCCACCACGGATTTGGCAAGAGTTTGCACATTCGGACAATTTTCCTCAAATACAATTTCCGTATATTCACGAGTTAACAATTCCTCGTCCAGATCTCTCATCTCGTCTGTACAGTCGAGTATGGTTTTAGTCCACGCCAGGTCTCTTTCATAATTAAAGAAGGCTTCAATGTGCTCCATACGCGCACCACTTTCATTCCCAGACATCGCCTCAAGCTCATCGGCTTTAAGCATTGAAAAATTTGTCAATAGCTCGACCAAGTGATGTGTCTTTTCGCGAACTGGATCGTATTCAGGTCGACTTACTCCAAATTCTATAGGCGGAAAAGCGCTGTCTTTTCTATAAATCCTATCAATCACAGACCTCTTAGTTTCTAACGCGAGTTGCATATATTCAGAGTCGGCAGCATCTGGGCTGAGATTGTTATTCCTCTGAAATTTCTTTACTTTAGGAATTTTACACCCCTCAAGATTGCAGTATTTCGGAACATTAACTTCCGCTATATTATCAGGAAAAATCTTATCTAACGACGACATAAATGCATTTAGTGAGGCTTTACACTCCTTATTAAATTCCTCTTTCAATCGAGAGCTTACTTCGTCAAAATCATAGCGGATCTCCAAATATTCAGGAGACTGGTCGTATGTATCCTTAGCCTGCTTAAGCATACTAATTACAGGCTTATATTTCTCAACCAAGTCCTTAAATATGGATGAATCTTTGGATACATCTTCATATATATATTCAAGGAAATTGATAACAGTATCAAAAATTTCACAGACAGAGTCTTTCTCAGACTCTGAAGATTCGCTATCGTAACAAGAGTGTTCCGGAATTTCGCTCATAAACTGATATTTTATCAGTTTATGGCTATAAAGTCAATTATATTACTCTATTAACTTCTTCTAACGTCGTTTCACCACGAAGAGCCGCCAACACGCCAGCCTGAAGCAACGTCACCATACCATCTTCTTTTGCAGCCTTTTCAATCGCTTCCGTATGAACATCCTCAACATCGCCACGCAAAAATTTCTGGATGTTCTCGCTCACGACCAGTTGCTCCATTACTGGAATTCGCCCCTTATAACCGAACGGCACGTCGTCTGTCGGCACCGCACGCCAAAGCTTAAACGTATCCAAATCTGGGCAATCAACATTCTCTGGCAAATCCTTCAAGACTTCTTTCACCCACTTGCGAGTCGCCTCATCTGGCTCATATTCTTCCTTGCTATCATCCCACAATCTCCTCACTAGTCGCTGAGCAATCACCAGCCGAACCGCCGAGCTAAAAATCGGGTTTTGCCCAATCATATCGATCATACGACTAAACGCCGCTGCGGTTGAATTGGCGTGAAAGCTAGACAATACTAAGTGTCCCGTAATTGAAGCCTGAATCGCAGTCTTCGCAGTTTCATTATCGCGAATCTCACCGACCATCACCACGTCTGGGTCAAGACGCAAAACACTGCGCAAACCGTCAGCAAACCTCTGTCCATTTGTCGTATCAATTGGAATCTGAGCAATCCCAGGAATCGTATTTTCTACAGGATCTTCCAGTGTAATAATCTTTCGATCCTGAGTATTAAGAGCGTTCAAAATGCTATATAACGTCGTGGACTTTCCCGAACCAGTTGGACCAACCATCAACAGCATCCCGCGCGGATGAGAAATAACTTCATCAATTTGCTCGCGCTCTTTCTTTGAAATACTCAAAAGATCCAAGTTCAACATTGACTCATCAAAGTTAAACAATCGAAGCACCAGATCCAAACCGTACACCGTCATCACGGCTTCCCCACACGCAAATTCAGCACGTGCGATGCGCCATCTCTATGAATTTCCTGCTGCATATGTCCAGACTGAGGCTCTCTGGAAGCGGTAGAAATATTCGCACGAGACGCCAAAGTCGCCATAATCACTCGATATCTATCCCTACTAAGTTCCGCCACCGTATGTAGAGCTCCGTCAACACGCATCCGAATTCGAATCGATTCGCGCTGGTTCTCAATATGAATATCCGACGCACCCAATAAATCCGCTTGGTCAATCAAATAATTAAACACGTCATTTGTGCCCACGGAAGCCAAAGTCTGAGTAACCTGCGCCAGAGTATCGCTATCGCCTTCCTTGGCAATTTCGATGTTATCGTAAATCACTTTTTTTGGCGGATCAAACCTGAGCATAATTGACCGAAACGCCGAACCAGAAATTAGGAAGAAGAAGATTCGCTTGCCATTTTCAACATATTGATCTCGCATTCGCTTCATCAACGATTCAGAAGTTTGCGACGTAACACCAAATCGATAAGACTGGTCTTCCTCATTAAAGGCTAACGGAACCAACCTGCCTTTATACATCTCTTCTATCGTTAAAACATCCTTAAGCAAAGGTAAAGTATCTTCAAATTCCCGCCCATCAAGATATTGAAGTCCTAAAATTGACGCTCGACGACGAGTCGCTTCCTCATCTTGCTCGCGGCGTCGCGCCTGAATTTTATCTTCGTCCATATGAAATTATACCAAAAAGCTTACGGTTTTACGAGTGATATAATAGTAATATGAATCCGGAAATTACCCTGTTAGTCCACAATATTCGCTCAACACATAATGTTGGGGCAATTTTTCGCACAGCCGAAGGATTTGGTGTGAAGAAGATTATTCTCAGTGGTTATACGCCGTATCCAGAATTGAGTTTATGTAGTAAAGCGCCTGCTTGTGCGCTTGTTGATGGAGAAATTCGATCTGAAGATCCTCGCCTGCCGCACATTCGCGAAAAAATCACCAGCCAAATTCATAAAACTGCTTTGGGCGCGGAAAGTTTGGTGCCATTTGAGTTTTACGAGGATATTAACGATTGGATTAAAGAAAATCAGAGAACAGAAAACTTGCCAATTATCGCGCTGGAGCAATCAAAAGACAGCGTGATGCTATCAGAATTTCAGCCGCCTGAAAAATTTGCACTGCTGCTTGGAGAAGAAGTCCACGGAATCACGCCAGAACTTTTGGACAACTGCGACTTCACTGTAGAAATCCCGATGTTTGGCCAAAAAGAATCATTCAACGTGTCGGTCGCAACAGGAATTGCGCTGTTCGGACTGATTTTCCCGAGAATGAGATGATCTCAACAACGAATAAATAAATCCCTCAAGTCTGATTATTGACTTTATTAAACATATGTGTTATATTTGTATGAGCTTTCTCTGGAATCCCCCGGAGAAAGTAGTCCCCTACTTGGAAGGAATAAGAAGATGTCATTTGACATTGCGCTCATTCTTACAATCATGTGTACCATGTACATCGCGTGGTATGGATACGTGTCGCCTTCGGGCGTTAGTCTGAAGATACACACGCTAGCCATCGCTTCAGCGACATGGCTGACTGCGTTCTTCGCATACTATATGGCAGCAGAAGCACCACTACGCCCACAGCACCAAACAGTGCTGATACTCATGTGGTACTGTGCGGTAGCCTTGACCTACGCTACCCTTACGAGAGGGGTCGCAGCGAAGTGAGGAATGAACTGCGGGACAAGTCCCGCTGACAGATAGTTAGCCCGCCGTAGAGCAACCAGCTCCGGCTGAGGCCTCTGTCAGCGGGCTAACTATCACTTTAGAACTACACACTCTTCACCCAGGGTGTTTTTTAATTGGCTTAATAGGTTATCATTAGCATCCACCTTAAACGGCAGACGCATGGCTGATTTTTCTTTCTCGCCCAGTACCAAAACCACGTCAGTCGTGCCAGCATTCTCGCCGCAAACAGACTTCATTTTCACTAACCGCGAATGGTCATTCGGGTCTTTAATATACACAAATAACTTTGAAGCGGGAATTTCTGGCGCAACATTAACAGGCGCCGAATGAGTTTTTGGTTGTGGTTTGGCGGCGTCATTCTTTACGGCAGACTTCGGAGAAGCTCCATTTTTCTGATTACGATAAGCCTCACGGCGCTCTTTTTTAACGGCAGAGCTAATTTTTGGCGCATCCATTTTACGACCAGTAGACTCATAGCCATTGATATCGTTATCCGTAATCACGATAATATCATCAGCAATTAGTTTACTTTCATTGCCCAGATTTCCGTCACGATCTCGCGCTGAATTTTTACCAGAAACTCGAACCACTGCGTCCTGAACCAGCTTAGCACCAACTTTTTCATACAGATTTGGAAAGACAATTATTTCACCCTCGCCGAATTTATCCTCAATTCCCACGAATGCCATTTTCGAACCGCTTTTTGTGACAATTGTACGAACGGTGCTAATAATTCCCCCGACCGTCATCATTCGACTATCATACTCAGGAACTAATTGCGTCAACGGTTGAGTTTGCTCGCTCAAATACGTTTCATATCTATCAAGTGGATGCGCCGAGATATACAGCCCCAACAATTCTCGCTCCCACATCAAGCGCTCTTTATCGTCGTGTTTCACGGGAGCCTTCTGGAGATGAAGAGTTGATTGGACGCTCGCCGCATCATCGCCGCCCAACATTCCAAACAAATTGGTCTGCCCGCTGGCGGCTTCTTTTTGGAGTTTGGACGCAAATGACGTAATGGAATCCAGATTGAAAAGCAAATCAGATCGATCGCCCATATCATCAAACGCGCCAGATTTAATAAGTGACTCCCAGGCTTTTCTATTGAACTTGCTGGTTGAAACGCGCCTAGCAAAATCTTCAACCGACGTAAACGGCCCATCTTCGCGCGCCCGCAAAACCTCCTCAACCGCACCAACACCAACGCCCTTCACTGCCGACATTCCGAAACGAATTTTATTCTCATTCGGCACCACGGCAAACTCAACGAACGATTCATTTACGTCAGGACTTAGCACACTAATTCCCATGTGCTTACATTCGGTAATTTCAATTGCCAGACGATCAGTGTCATCATAGTCGCTAGTCATAAGCGCCGCCATAAATGCGTCAGGATAATGCGCCTTTAGATAAGCCGTCCAATAGGCAATCAAACCATAACAAGCAGCATGCGACTTATTGAAACAATAGTTAGCGAATTCTTCCAGCTGAGTCCAGAACGTTTCCGCAATTTCCTTAGTTGCACCACCAACTTTAACAGCACCCTCGACGAATTCAGGCTTGACCTTTTTCATCAAGTCAATTTTTTTCTTACCAACAGCCTTACGCAATGTGTCAGCCTGACCACCAGTAAATCCACACCATTCCTTAGAAATCTGCATAAACTGCTCCTGATAGACCAAAATTCCGTAAGTATTTTTCAGCGAGTTTTTCATTCCAGAATGCAAATAAGTTATTTCTTCCTCGCCGTGTTTGCGCCTAATAAAGCTGTCAATAAACTGCATCGGTCCCGGACGATAAAGGGCCACCATAGCAATAATATCTTCAAACGTAGTCGGCTTTAGTCCGCGCAAATATCGCTTCATTCCCGCTGATTCCAACTGGAATACGCCAGTCGTGTCGCCGCGCTGAAACAGCTCGTAGGTCTTTTTATCATCAAGTGGCAGTTCCGAAAGATTAATTTCTTTCTTGTAAGCTTTTCGGATAATCCTCATGGCGTTATTAATAATCGTAAGGTTCGAAAGCCCCAAAAAGTCCATCTTAAGAAGCCCAAGCTCTTCAACCTCGCCCATCGGGAACTGAGTCGCCACCACGCCTTTTTGCGCCATTTCAAGCGGAATATAATTGACTAGCGTATCTGGCGCGATCACCACACCACAAGCATGAACGCCGTGGCTACGAATCGTCCCCTCCAACTGAATTGCATAATCCAAAACTTCCTTCGCAGTCGGATTATTTTCATATTCATTCCGAAGATCTGCGTCTTCTTTAATACTCACGGACAACGGAATATGTCGCCCCTGACTTGGTGGCGGGACCAACTTCGCCAAGCGGTCGCTCTCAGCGTACGGAACCTCCAAAACCCTAGCCACGTCACGCACCGCCATACGACCAAACATCTTGCCAAATGTTGCGATATTACTGACGTGATCTTCGCCATATTTTTTCGCACAATATTCAATCACTTCATCGCGACGCGTATCCTGAATATCAACGTCGATGTCAGGCATAGAAATACGATCAGGATTAAGAAATCGCTCAAATAGCAGTCCATATTTCAGCGGATCAAGATCTGTAATATTCAGCGCATACGCAATAATCGAACCAGCCGCACTACCGCGCCCAGGCCCAAAAACAATTCCTTGAGATTTTCCCCAGTTGATAAAATCCTGGACGATCAAGAAATAACCCTCATAGCCCATATTACCCATCACACCAAGCTCCATCTTAGCGCGCTCACGAACCTCATCAGACAACTTCGGAATAATTTCGTCAGGATCCAACTTTTCAGCCTCCTCCTTCGAGGCTCCATTGTAACGCTGCAACAAACCTTGATACGTCAATCTAAGCAGATACGAATGTTCATTCTCGCCGTCTGGCAATGGATATTTTGGAATAAGAATTCGCCCAAGCTCAATCTCAACGTCACAGCGATCAGCTATTTTTTTCGTGTTGCGAATAACTTCAGGAAATTCCTCGCCCCAGTGATCAATAATATCGCGCGGATCCGTCAAGTGAAGCTCAAAATCCTTCAAGCTCATTCGCTTTTCATCACTGAGATACGAGCCCGTCCCAACGCAAAGCAGAATCTCGTGCGCGTCTTGATATTCGTGCGTCAAATAGTGACCATCACAAGTCACCACCATTTCAATATCAAGCTCTTTGAAAGCTTAATCAAGCCCTCGTTGATCTTCGCCTGCACGTCCCAGTGCGTGTTCGACTTCGGATGTCCGTGGTCCTGCAGCTCCAAATAATAGCGATCGCCAAAAATCGACTTATACCATTTGGCAATCTCACGGGCGCGATCATAATCATCTTCTTTCAGCGCCACGCCAATTTCACCACTTGCGCAACCACTCAGGACAATCAATCCCTCATTCAATTCCTCCAAAAGTTCATGGTCAATTCGCGGCTTATAATACATTCCCTCCAGATTGGCACGCGTCGACAGCTTCATCAAATTATGGAAGCCCGTATTATTCATCGCAAGTACAGTCAAGTGAAAACGCTGCTTGTCTTTACCTGGATCGCGATCAAATCGTGAACGAGTCGCCACGTAAGTTTCAATTCCGATAATCGGCTTAATTCCCGCTTTTTTGGCAGTTTTGTAATAGTCCAAAATACCACTCATCGTGCCGTGATCAGTTACAGCGGCAGCCTCCATTCCGAGCTCCTTAACCTTATCGACCAAGTCATGAATCTTAGTCAATCCGTCCAACACCGAGTGAAAAGTGTGATTATGAAGATGCACGAAATCTGACGGCTTCAAAGCCGCCGACGATAATTGCGCATTCATCCCCCTCAGTCATTAATAACAATTATAGCACGCTATTGACGACGTTGCATTGTCTCAATTAAGTGGTTGATAAAATCAGCCAACGGCGGAAAAATATCGGCAAATTGCCCCAAAATCCAAATCAATATTGCAATCAATAACGTCGCACCCAAAGCACTTCCCAAGCCAAAGAAAATTCCGCGAACAAAATTCACCCAATAAACCTGGTGGCGAGATTTATGAAAATCAAAGAACAAATCCTCCAAAATCGCCTTGCGGGCACCATTTTCGTTATCACGAACGACTTTTTTTGCCAACTTATTTGGCTGCTCTTTGGCTGACTTTTTCACTCTTTCTTACCTTTTTCTTTGAGAAAAATTTCGAGAAAAATCCGCTCTTTGAAGCGAAGCTTTTGGCTAGTTCCACGCCAATTGAAACTGTACTTACAATTCCATTCAGATTAGCAATTCGCTGGCTTATTACCTCCACGTTCTGCTGAGTTTGGCGAATTTGGCGCGTTAATTTGATGATGGAAATTGTCATAGCGATCATCATGATGACAAAAATCACCATCAAAACCACTAATATAATAAGCAATCCGTTCATGCTATTTATTATACATTATTTTAGACGATCCGTCAGATGAGCACGTAATTTATCGCCAAAATTAGGATCACGCAATCCAAAGTCAATCACTGTTTTTAGATATTCCAATTTGTCACCAGTGTCATAATAAGTGCCGTTCGTAATCTCTACGCCGTAAAAATCAAATCCGTCGTCAATCATTTGCTGCATAATTGGCTGAATTGTAAACTCGCCGTTGCCGTCAAATTCTTCCTTGGCTTTGTCTAGATAGCCGAAAATTTCGCCCGGAAGTAAATAGCTACTGACACTAGCCAAATCAGAAGGCGCGTTCTCCTTGCCCGGCTTTTCAACGATATTCGTCATTTTTATAACGCCGTCTTTCACTCCTTGACCGTTGATAACTCCATAACGATCAAACTCCGCGTCATCGGTGATTTCTTACACGATAGAACCGCTCCATCTAAGCTTTCTGACGCCTCAATCATCTGCTTGAAACGACTTGGGCTAGCCGCAATAAAGTCGTCCGCAAACGTGTAAATCACAGGCTCATCATGATGAATCAAATGCGAAGCACAAGCCAAAGGCGTTGCGTTGCCATACGGACCTTTCTGACGAATATAAATAAAGTTTGCCATCTCAGCCAAATTCTGCACCGCGTCAATGAACGGCTGTTTTTTAGGACCGCCAGCGCGCAAATTAGCCAAAAGTTCTTCATTCGGCTCGTCAAAATGGTCCTCGATTGCTCGCTTATTCGCGCTACCGATAATAATGATATCTTTAATGCCAGCCTCAACTAATTCCTCGACGACGTATTGAATAATCGGCTTATCAATCAGTGGCAACATCTCCTTTGGCATTGCTTTAGTTTGTGGCAAAAATCGCGTACCAAAACCGGCAGCAGCGATGATAGCTTTAGTTGGTTTTCTCATATTTCAGCTCCTATTCTCTATTATTTTCAGCAATTCTAAAGTCTTTCGCGAATCAGTTTCTGAGCAAGGCTTGATTGGCTTGACCCTTAGACTTCTTCATAACTTGACCAACCAAATAGCCAATAGCTTTATCTTTTCCGGCCTTAATGTCAGCAATTGACGCCGCCGAAGCTGGATCATTCAGAACTTCGTCAACGATTGCAGCAATCGCCGACTCGTCAGAAACCTGCAACAAATTCTTCTCCTCAGCAAGCTTACGTGGATTCGTCGCGCCAGCCAGAAGCTCATTGAATAACTCCTTCGCATTCGTACTGGAAACTTCAGACTTCTCTGTCATTTCAGCCAATTCTATCAAATCATCAACTGCCACGCGTGTAGATTCATTATCCGTTTGCGCGTCACTTTCGTCAGAAGCCGTCAATGCGCTCGCAAACCAATGCGCGACTCGCTTAGCGGAAGCCTCGCCCGACTTTTCCTGAACTTCCAATGTAATCTGGGCATAATCCTGGTTAGACAAAAGCGAATTGATAACAGATTTATCCAAGTTTAGCGCGCTCCATTTTTCCCTATATTCACCCGGAAGCATCGGCACTTTGGACTGAATTTCAGCAATCACCTCGTCAGTCAACACAACTGGCGGAATATCTGGATCTGGCATATAACGATAATCCTGCGCGTCCTCCTTTGACCTCTGAGAAATAGTTATCTGCTTGTCATCATTCCAACCTCTGGTTTCCTGAACAACTTCTTCGCCACGCTCCAAGATATCGACTTGACGCTTAAACTCGTACTCAGCAGCCCTTTCAACGCTGCGGAAGGAATTGAGATTCTTAATTTCTGCGCGCTTTCCAAGCTCCGTCGCGCCCTTTTTTGCTACTGAAATATTGACGTCAAATCGCATATTTCCGTGATACAAATTACCGTAAGTCACACCCGCGTAAACCATCAATTTATGCAGTTCCGAAACGTAAGCTTTAGCCTCCTCAGCCGAATGCATATCCGGCTCAGAAACAATCTCAATCAGCGGCGTGCCAGCACGGTTAAGATCGACCAACGAATAGCCGTCATGATGCGTCAATTTACCAGCATCTTCCTCCATGTGAGCATGATGGATTCGCACGCGTTTCAAAGAACCATCTTCCAATGGCGCATCGACATATCCAGCCAAAATAATCGGATTATACATCTGCGAAGTCTGATAGCCCTTTGGTAAATCTGGATAAAAATAATGCTTTCGATCAAATCGGCTAACGTGCGCAATCGGCGAATTCAAAGCTTTTCCAGCGCGAACCGCCAACTCAACAGCGTGCTTATTCAAAACCGGCAACATCCCCGGCAAACCAAAATCAATCTGATGCGTCTTAGTATTCGGCTCAGCGTCACGAGCATCATTGTCGGCCGGGCTAAATAGCTTGGTTTTTGTCGCTAGCTGAACGTGACATTCAATACCAATTGTCATTTCATAATCGTCATATACACTCATTATAATGCTCCCAAATCTTTTAATGCCTGTTCAAAACTCGCCATAGCTCGACGAAAACTCTGCGCCGTTACCGTTACGTTGGTTTCGTGAGCAATTTGATTACGCAATTTATGTGCCGCCCAAAGCCCATTTTCATCGCTCCAATATCCCTTGCGAGATTTCATACGTTCGCCCATCGTTTCGCCAGCCACGCCGCAGTCGCGCATAGCTTTGTCCAGCAACTTGTCCGCCTTCATTATCGCCATCTGCATACTTTCCGATTTTCTGGTTTCGACATTGCGCAAAATTTGCCGCCAAACCCTCTGGTACATTTCTTTGTCAATTTGACCGCGACCACGAGAAGTCAATTGAATGAAAATCATCAGCAAGGCGCCGATAATCAACGCCGCAACAACTATCGCAACCATCAATCCGTCCATCAAATCTTCTCCACTTCCGAAACTAGCTTCAGCAAGTTCTTATCCGACTTGTAATCGCCAATAAGCTGCACGCCAATTGGCAATCCTTCATCACTGTTTCCAGCCGGCGCAGCAACTGCAGGAAGTCCAGCCAAACTTGCTGGCACGGTCATAATGTCCGCCAAATACATTTTTATCGGATCGCTAGCATTTTCCCCAATCTTAAACGCAGGAGTCGGCGCAACTGGCATCAATAGCGCGTCATATTCGGTAAATAACTTCTTAAATTCGTCAATCAACAGCGTCCTGGCTTTTTGGGCCTGCATGTAGTAAGCGTCAAAGAATCCACTTGACAATACGAAACTTCCTATCATGATTCGTCGCTTATTCTCAGTCATAAATCCTTCATTTCGACTACGACCATAAAGTTCCGCCAAAGTTTTCACTTCCGCCGCTCGATGACCATATCGCACACCGTCATATCGCGCCAAATTTGAGGACAATTCCGCCGGCACAATTATGTAATACATCGCCAGGGAATGTTGCATCATGCTCAAATCCACTTCTTCAATTTCGTAACCAAGCTGCTTCAATTTCTCCGCATAATCAAGCGTTTTTTGGCGGACTTCCGCGTCCACGTCGTCGGTCATACATTGCTTAACTAGACCTATTTTTTTCTTTGCAAATTCTGGTTGGTTATTCCAAAAATCAGACAAAGTCGTCATATCTTTATCATCGCGACCAGCCATAATTTCCATCACCAAGTCCGCATCTTCAGCGTTCGTAGCAAAACAGCCAATTGTGTCCGTGCTTGACGCCATCGCCACTACGCCATAACGACTAACTGCCCCATAAGTTGGCTTAATTCCAACCACTCCGTTAAAGCTGGCTGGCTGGCGAATCGAACCGCCAGTGTCCGTACCAAGCGCAAACGGAACCACGTCAAGCGCCGTAACTACCGCCGATCCACCAGATGATCCACCAGCAACTCGCATTTCATCTGCAGCGTTCTTCGTTGGGCCAAATGCCGAATTTTCCGTCGAACCGCCGTGTGCAAAAGCATCCAAATTCGCTTTACCAATGCAAATCGCACCTTCCGCTTCCAATTTCTCAACAGCCGTCGCCTGCAATGGCGCATTAAAGTTTTCTAGCATTTTTGAAGCGGCAGTCGTTGGCGCGCCAAACGCCAAAAATTGTCCTTCACAACAAATGGCACGCCCGCCAATCGTCCAGAAATCTCGCCAGCATCAACTTTTTCTGCACGCTCCAGCGCACGCTCTTCCGTTAGGCTAAGCAGCGCATTATACTCCTCAATTTCACGCGCTCGTCGCAATGCTTCTTTTACATTCTCGACCGCGCTCTTGCCGATAAAATCACTAATCTTACTCATTACAATACCTGCGGAACTTTCACTTGATTATTCTGTTTTTCTGGCGCCAAATCGAGCAACTCCTCAACAGGAATCCCCGCCTGAACTTCATCCTCGCGCCAGACATTGCTCAGTCCTGTAACTTGATAAGTCGGCTCAACACCCGACACGTCAAGCTCGCCCAACTGCTCAATATAGCCAATTATATTTTCCAAATCTTGGCGCAGTCCGTCGGTTTCGTCATCAGTCAATGCCAGACTACTCAAACTCGCCAAGTGCTGAATATCGCTGGTAGAAATAGTTATCATATCAATATTATACCACTAAAAAAAGCCGCCCATCAAAGTGAGCGACTTTATTTCCAAGTTTTATTACATTGAGTAGTCTTGGTAGTTCTTGTAGCGACTGTAATCTGATGGAATAGTCTTTACTGAGCTACCCGTGTCGTGTGCTTTAACAGCGATTGTGATAGCGCCAGTCAATAATACGACAGAAGAAGCCACAATCAGCATCAAGGACAAAGCCTTTGACATGTTGCGTCCTTTGACAATTTGACAAATGAAGTAAGCGCTAGTAGCAACAATTGCAAGAGCTAATGCGTATGGCAAGAATTCGCCCAAGTACAAGCTCTTATAGAATTCGCCGCCGTCACCAACGCCGATGAATAGCAATGAGTTGATCAAAATACTTACTAATCGAGCGACCAAGTCAACGGCTGGAATAATCAAAACCGCCAAACCGCCGTAAGTTACCAATTTGTAAGCTGTTCGCTTTGTGTAGCCTTCACGCTCCGGAACAGCTTTTGATACGCGAGAGAATAGAACTAGTGACAATACAGCCAAAAGCACAGCAAATACTGACGCTGCAATAATTCCCGTTCCCTGAGTTACCATCGATGGTGCGAAAAGTCCGCCAACACTTCTTAATAACATTGATGTTGAGTTTGTCCACAAGCCAAACACCTTAGTTATGATGTCAATCAGCAACATGATTGAAACAATCGCTGAGCCCATTGCTAAAGCGTATTCCAAAGTTAGCATCTTTGCCTTGCCCTTATTCGGGTCTTCATATGCGTATTGTGGATATGCCTGGTAAGCATTTGGTTGCATCGGCATTTCTGGTTGCGCGACGCTTGTTGGCTGTGGCTGTTCTTTTGTTGCCATAATCCCTCCTAATCTAATAATATTTTTATTCTACATTGTATGGCGAATTTCTGCAATTAAGTCACGCAGTTCTGCCGCTTTTTCAAATTCCAAATTAGCGCTATGCAATTCCATTTGCGCCGTCAGATCTTTAATCAAAGCCGGATATTCGTCTTTTGGAATTTTCTTCAGGTTAAGCTTTGGCTTTTTATCAGATTCTTTCTGCGGAATAATCGAGCGCAAACCATCGTCAATTTTCTTCTGAATAGTTTGCGGCGTAATATTATGCTCTTCGTTATATTTCTGCTGGATCGCTCGACGTCGATTCGTTTCGTCAATTGCTCGACGCATACTATCCGTAACATTGTCGCCATACATAATAACTCGCCCATCGACGTGCCGCGCCGCTCGCCCAATCGTCTGAATTAGCGCCTGCTCACTACGTAAGAAACCTTCCTTATCGGCGTCCATAATTGCCACCAAACTGACTTCTGGAAGATCCAAACCTTCGCGCAATAGATTAATTCCAACCAGCACGTCATACGTTCCAAGTCGCAAATCTTTCAGAATGTCGCCACGCTCCAGCGTATCAATTTCGCTATGCAAATACGCCGTCCTCACGCCGTTTTCCGTCAGATAAGCACTCAAGTCCTCCGCCATTCGCTTGGTTAGCGTCGTCACCAACACGCGATGACCTTTCGCAATCGTCTGGCGAATTTCCTCCATCAAATCATCTACTTGCCCATCGGTTGGTCGAACTTCAATCGGCGGATCAAGCAACCCAGTCGGTCGAATAAGCTGCTCAGCTGGCTTTGGCGAGTGAGAAAGTTCATAATCTCCCGGCGTGGCGGAAACATAAATTTGCCTGATGAATATGCTGATTGAACTCGTCAAATCGAAGTGGGCGATTGTCCAGTGCGCTTGGAAGACGAAAACCATGCTCAACCAAAACTTCCTTACGGGCTCGATCACCGTTGTACATTCCCCGAACTTGCGGCAATGTCATATGCGATTCGTCAACCAAAAGCAGCCAATCGTCCGGAAAATAATCAATCAAAGTCGCAGGCTGCTCGCCAGGTTCTCGGTCGGTCAAATAGCGCGAATAATTCTCAATCCCTTTCACAAAACCAGTTTCCTTCAGCATTTCCAAATCATATTTGGTACGCTGGCTCAGCCTTTGCGCCTCTAAAAACTTGCCATTATCCTCAAACCATTTCAGTCGTTGATTAAACTCATTCTCAATCCCAACAATCGCCTTTTCAATTCGTTCACGTGGCGTCGAATAGTGGCTGGATGGGAAAATTGTCAATTGGTCTGGACGATCCAAAATCTCGCCAGTCAAGGGGTCGATCTTCGTCAGCCGCTCAATTTCATCACCAAAGAATTCCACGCGAACCGCAGTGTCTTGACCTGCCGGAAATATCCACGACATCGCCGCGCACCCGAAAAGTTCCTCGCGCAAAATCAATGTCATTGCGCTTATACTGAATGTCGGTCAATAAGCGGATAAATTTATCCTGAACTCGGCGCTCACCAACAGTCAATTTAATAGCCATATCGGCGTAAGTTTCTGGCGAACCAATGCCATAAATACAGCTCACACTCGCCACGATAATTACGTCGCGGCGCGTAAGCAGCGCAGAAGTCGCAGCGTGTCTAAGCCGATCAATTTCGTCGTTAATCTTTGAGTCTTTTTCAATGTAAGTGTCGCTTGAAGCGATGTACGCCTCTGGCTGGTAATAATCAAAATAACTAACAAAATAATGAACTTCATTGTCCGGAAAAAATTCCTTAAACTCAGAAAAAAGTTGCGCCGCCAAAGTCTTATTATGCGCCAAAACCAGCGTCGGCACATTGCGCTCGGCAATAATATTCGCCATCGTAAACGTCTTCCCCGAACCAGTCACACCCAGCAAAGTTTGCTCGCGCTGACCTTTTTCCAAACCATCGACCAACTGAGCAATTGCTCGCGGCTGATCACCCGTGGGCTGATATGAAGAAGAGAGGCGAAATTTATTCACCTCTCTATTTTACTATATTTATGAAAACTAGTCTTGGCTATAAGTTTGAGACGAGCCAGAAACTTCACATTTGCCGTCAACCAGACGACTCGGAACCGATGCCAACTTCAAGTCTGAGCACGGCATGCCACCTTGCTGCGTGCCCGCAACAATTGCAATTTCACCAGTACCGTTCTTTGGTCCGATAATAGTATAAGCGTTCGTTAAGCCATATACTGCCGCATATTTTCCATATGCACGGTCGATGATTGGCTCATACACAGAACCTTCACGCTCCGGAATTGGCTGACCAACCTTAGACTTCAAGAACTTCTTCAAAGAACTGTCAATATCCAATTTATCAACATCACTTGCTGAAGTTAAACGAATGCCCGTACCGTCGCCTTTGGTTCGGAAATCTTTATATTCTTTCTTCGCCTCATTTGACGGCTCCTCGCCTTCACCGCGAGTTTTTTCCAGTGAATCAGATGAGTCTTTCTTTGTTTGGCTGGTTTTCACTGAAGAATTAGAGTCACTATTTTTATACACAACAGCACCAGCAATTATCCATGTCGCCATAGCAACAATGATTATGCTCATAACAATCACCGCCGCGATCAGCCATTTATTAGCCGCTGATTTATTCTCCACAAAACCTCCATTTAGATTGTGTTTTGATTGTATATGATGAATTACTTGCCGTCAACGTATTGTAACCATAGGCATTTTATGATATAGTAATAAAGTTAAGATCATAAAATAAAAAAGGATAATGATGACACCGAAAAATGTTTGTATTCCGCGCGAATTGCAGCTTCAGGCTGCGATGTTCAGATTAGGAAAAGTCGATGACGAAATTCATGCCGGCTATGAAATTCTCCAAAAATATCATAAAACCGTGACTTTTTTTGGATCAGCCAGGATAACTGAAGATAATGAATATTATCAAAAAGCCAAAGACTTAGCATTTCAATTAGCTAAAGAAGGTTACACGATCATCACCGGCGGCGGTGGCGGAATTATGGAAGCGGCAAACCGCGGCGCCATGGAAGCTGGCGGAAAATCAGTCGGATTCAACATTCGCTTGCCACACGAGCAATCCTTAAACAACTACACGACAGATTCGTTCGCATTCACTCACTTCGCGCCACGAAAAATCGTTATGACGCTTCTGGCTGACGCGTACGTTTGTTTCCCTGGCGGATTCGGTACAATGGACGAAATTTGTGAGATTATCACATTGACACAAACTAAAAAAATGGCGCCAGTGCCAATTGTTCTGTTTGATAAAAAATTCTGGGGCAAATGGGATGATTTTGTTTGCGAAAATATGCTTCCAAATAAGCTAATTTCTGACGGCGATGAAAAAACCTACACAATTACCGAAGATATTCCAGAGGTAGTTAACTTGATCAAAAATCAGCGAACTTGTTGCGACCGATAATTATTTCTTAGGTTTCGGCTCAATCCAACAAATTCCACCCTGACAAACCACTCGCTCCACAGCTGGATTATATGTGCGCGGGTGGTTTTTATACCGGCGCGTAATCTCAAATCCCAGACCTCGCTTGCCATACGTTGTTTGCTGCTTTCCCAGAGGCAACTGGCAGTGATAGTTATTTATAACGTCAATTGGATTAAACGAAATCACTTGCCCATCAACGTCCAAAAGCACCCATTCAGAAGCCTTGAACGGCGCCCATTTATCCACTTTCGGCGCAATGGCCATTAGTGATTGATAAATTTCTTCTGCCGTAGCGTTTGACGGATCCAGGCCTAGAGATCGAATAATCGAGTGCGCTCTAGCCAATATTTCCGCAATCAATCGCACATCGCTATCATCCCTAGTCATCTGCCTGAGCTCGGTTAATGCTCGACGTTTTTTCGCGTCACCGCCCAACAATTTTCCCAAATTCTGCGCCATTATAATTCCCCTTCTTGAATTGGCATAGCATGAAGTACTGTGCCAGCATATAAAATTCCAGCCTTTGCTCCAATTTTCATAACCACCGAACTAGCGTTCGCACTGCCCATAATTACAGAGTTTTTCAAATTGCCACTTCGCGCCCATTCACTCAAAAATCCCGACGCAAACGCATCTCCAGCGCCAGTTCTGTCAATTGACGGCCTGTCATCATACATTAGCGCTCGCACGATGGTTTTTCCATCGCTTGCGATTGAGCCATTTACGCCGTCCGTCACCAAAACGACTGGAACTAATCTCAAACCTCTTCTAACCAAAGCCTCCAAATCCTCGCCAGACACCAATTGCTGCATTTCTTCTTTGTTCAGAGTTAAAACGTCAACATCAGACAAAAGTCCCAGCAATTTATCCTTTTGTGCAAGCTCTTTCTTTCCAGGATTAAAACAGATTTTCATATCGCGACGCTTGGCTTGCTGGAATAATTTGTGAAGCATTGACATATTTCCCGCCAATGTTGAAACATATAGCCAATCCGCATCTTCCTCTGATAAATCAAAGTCTGACTCGTGATAATGAGTCGAAGCACCGCGGTACGTTAAAATCGTTCGCTCGCCATTTGAGGCTAATAGTAAAACTGAATATCCCGTGCTATATTTTGGCGAATACCTCACCAAATGCGTGTCGATATTTTCCTTATCCAAATCCGCAATTACCGCTTGCCCAGCCGGATCATGACCAATTGCGCCCATAAAGCTAGCATAATGCCCTTGTCTGGAAAATGTTACCGCGGCGTTTGTAGCTCCACCGCCAGTCGAAAAATGAATCTGGTTTACGTCGGCTTCGCCCCCAAATCCAGTCGCGCAAAACAGTGTTCTGGACTTTCGCAAACTGGCGTCAGTGCGTCTGATTGACTTAAAAACACATCTTGAATCGCCGCACCAACGGTGATGATTTTTGCCATTAAACCACCGCCTTCCTGACGGAATTAAACGCCTTAATCTTCGATTCCACCACTTCCTGTACAGCGGCGTAAACCGGCGGCATCAACTTAACAATGGCATACTCATTTGGATTTTCTCGCAAGGTTTTCTCCAAAGTCGTTCGGAAAGCGTAGCGCATATCAGAATTGATATTGATTTTAGAAACGCCAATTTTCGCAGCGTCCTCAAAATAATGCAGCGGCGTGCCAGACCCACCGTGTAACGAAATCTGACAATGAATCGCCTCACGAATATCAGCCAACAAATCCAAATCCAACACTTTCGGAACTGGATATTTGCCATGCAAATTGCCAATCGCCGCCGCAAAAGTATCAATTCCAGTCGCCTCAACAAACGCACGCGCACCCTCTGGCGTAGAAAAAGTCTTTTTTATTTCTTCGTAATTTATATCTTCCGTATGAACATTTGAACTTCCGCCAAAATAATGCGGCTCAGATTCCACTAGCGCGCCAGTAAATTTGGCATACTCAACAACTTCACGAGTCTTCGCAATGATTTCCTCGTCGGAAGCGTCGTGATTTGCCTGAGAAATATCAATATGGATAAACTCATATCCAGCGTCAATCGCTCGCTTACAGCCCTCAACCGTCGGACCGTGGTCCAAATTCAAGTACATTTCAATTCCGTACTCAGCCTTATAATTGTCCACCAAATCGCGAACGTTCTCTAGACCCATGGCCTTCACTTCGGCATCAGAAACCTCAACCAACACTGGCGATTGAAGCTTTTGTGCTGCCCGCGCCACCGCAATCAGCGTCTCTTGATTGTCAATATTAAACGCCCCAACCGCAAAACGCTGCGCCCGTGTCCGCTGCATTAAATGACGCGCCCGCGTCGTGTTTTTCCGAATCTCTGAAATCGATAACCCCATACTGCCCCCTAAAATACTTATGGTAATTATATCAATTACCGCCCGCTATGCCAAGAGAATTGACATTATGTTATTTTGGTGGTAACATAAAATGGCTCTCGCTCGAGGCTTTGTCTAAGGGCGGAAGTCGCCCTTTAGCTTTGAGCATTCCCCGAAAGGAGGGGCTATGAGTCCTATCGTACGCGCGGCATATTTTGCAGGCGTATCGTTCTTGGCTATTATCATGCTACTCTGTGCAGCATGGTGGGCAGCACTTATCTGTCTACTAGCGGTCTATGGACCGCTCGAGGGAGTGGCATTTGCGCTGGGGAGTATCTCACTCCTCTCGATTATCTACGGTATGAAACATCATCGTAGATAACGCACAACCCGTCAGGACTACCGCTTTGAGGTCTTTAATTAGATCTTGGCAGTAGCTCCTGGCGGGTTTTTCACTGGAGAAAATTGACAACACTACGAACAATTGAATCGACATCCAAACCGTGCTTTTGCCACAATTCAGACATCTTGCCCGACTCTCCAAATGTGTCATTAACGCCAATTCGCTTCATCTTCACAGGCAAATTCTCACTAAGAACTTCTGCCACACTCGAACCAAATCCACCAGCAATCTGCCCCTCTTCCGCCGTAATAACAGCTTGGCATTTTTGAGCTGCATCAAGCACAGCATCCTCGTCCAGCGGCTTAATCGTCGGAAAATGAATCACTTCCGCCTGAATGTCGTATTCATTCGCGAGCTTTTCCGCCGCCAACAGTAATTGATAAGTCATCACGCCAGTTCCAAACAAAGCAACATCTTTGCCGCGCCTCAACGTATAACTTTTTCCAATCTCAAAAGTAGATTGATTTAGGAATAACGCCGTTTTTTCTCTTGGCAATCTTACGTAATTCGGGCGTTTATCTCCAGCCATCGCCGCCGCCATTAGCTTGGCTTCATTAGCATCACCGGGCGCCAAAACCACCATATTAGGCAAGCTTCGCATCAGCGCAATATCTTCCAGCATCTGATGCGTCGCACCGTCCGGACCGACATTTAACCCCGCATGAGAACCGACCAGCTTGACCGGCTGATTATTAAGGCAAATAGTCGTTCGAATCTGCTCCCAATTGCGACCCGGACTAAACGCCGCATAACTGGCCGCAAACGGAATATTTCCCATAGCCGCCAATCCAGACGCCACGGTAACCAAATTCTGTTCCGCCACGCCAACTTCAATTGCCCGCGGACTCCCAATTTCCTCGTAAAACTTACCAAAGCCAACGCTTTCCATCAAATCCGCGCTCAGCGCCACCACCAAATTATTTTTCTTCGCAATATCCACCAAGCCTTCGCCAAAACCCATCCGAATTGCCGCAAGTTCCAAATTCTGCCAATTCTCCATTAAGAAACTCATTCGCCACCTCCTTCACTCAATTGAGCGAGCGCCCGCTCCGCCTCCTCAGCGTTTGGAGATTTTCCATGCCAACGGTAATCATATTCCATAAAATCAACGCCACGACCAGGAATTGTATGCGCAATTATCACGCTCGGCTGCCGAGAGTTCTTCGCCTTGTCAATCGCCTGAATTATCGCCGAATGATTATGCCCGTCAATTTCCTGCGCATCCCAGCCAAAACTTCGCCATTTGTCCGCCAAATCCCCTAGCGGCATCACCTTTTCCGTATCGCCACCAATCTGAATATTATTTCTATCAACAATCGCAATTAAATTCGCCAGATTATATTTTTTCGCAAACATCGCCGCTTCCCAAATATTCCCTTCATCAAGCTCGCCATCGCCCAAACTGCAGTAAACGAATCGTTCAGAATTGCCACCCAAATATTGCAATGAATACGCCATGCCGACCGCCTGACTTAGACCGCAGCCCAGAGGACCGCTAGTCGTTTCAATTCCCGCCAGGCTGCCGCGTTCTGGATGACCTTGAAGCTTGGAGTCAAATTTTCGCAAATTAGCCAACTCTTTTTTGTCAAAAAATCCTCGCTCCGCCAGCGTCGCATATAAAAGTGGCGCATAATGACCATTGCTCATCACGAAAATGTCTCGATCTTCCCAATTAGGATTCTCAGGATCTAGTCGCATGGCGTGAAAATACAAAACCGCCATAACATCAGCAAAACCCAAACACCCAGCAGAATGCCCCGAACCAGCCTCAGATAACTCACGAATGACAGATTTTCGCAGCTGCTGCGATATTTTCTTCAATTTCGCTATTTGGTCGGCATTCATTAAAAGCACGCTCGTTTTTATTAATCTCCTGCTGCAATCTGGAGAAAAATGGCACGCGGATCTGACGATTTCTGAATAACGCCGCCAACATTCAGGACGTTAACACCGCCCTGAACCAAACTATACGCATTATCTACCGCCACTCCACCGTCCCAGCCGATTTCAACACTAGGATTAATAGCTTTAATAAGTCGTATTTTTTTCTAGTTGCATAAGACTAGCAGTTCCACCAAATCGTCCCAGCTCACCGCTAAAAAAATCATCACGTGATCTGCTATTTTTATCAATTCCTCAACCGTTCGCGGAACTGTCGGCTTAAGTAATGCCAGCCCCGCCATAATTCCAGCTTGACGAATCTGCATGAGTGCGGTCTTTACGTCACCAGTAGCCTCTGCATGAACAATAATCATATGCGGCCTTAAGGCAATCAACTTCGGAACATAGTCAGCAACATCATTAACCATTGCGTGAATATCAATCATCCAACCTTCTGGCGCCCACAATTCAGAAATACCAACAGTAAGTGTTGGCGCAAACTCACCATCAGAGATGTCAATGTGAACACGCTCAACAAGACCCGTTATCTTATCAACCTGCTCTTTATATTGATCGGCATTTTCTGCCAAAATTGCTGGTGCAATTACAGAATTACTCATGACAATTCATCCAATTGCGCATTACGCCTATTAAATCGCGGAGCATTCGCATAAGGAGTGTTTAGCCACGTTTCCACAATTCCCTTCCATGCAGATTCGTTGTCTTCCAAAACTCGCGCTGGCAAGCATAGAACATTCGAGTCGTTATCTTGGCGCGTCATCTTTGCCTCAAACGCATCCCAAATCACGCTGGCACGAATTCCTTTGAATCGGTTCGCCGCCATACACATTCCTTGACCACCGCCGCAAATTAATATCGCACGCGGATCTTTACTATCATCACCAATGACCTTTAACGCTGCCGCCTGTGCAAATTGCGGAAAATCGTCATCAGGATTTAATTCTACACCGCCGACGTCTTGCACGTCATAGCCATTCTTAACCAAATAGGCAAAAACTTTTTCTTTCAACATAAAGCCGCGATGATCAGATCCGAGGTAGATTTTCATAATTTTAGTATAAGCGTTTTCGGTGATTTTTGCAAGGAAAAGTTAGGTATTTTATCAGAGGTAGAGTGTAGCTATTTGACAAAGAGCGTTGACATCTTGTGACTGGTATGATATACATATATTAGCTTTTCAAACCGTGAAAAGCGACTCCCGGGGAGTTCACCCCGATTGAGGTCGCGGTTCTGAAAAGCCGCACCTCAAAATTTTCTCTAGGAGGAGAAATCATGTCTACTGAGATTTTGACTACCATCACGATTTATATCTTGGTGGGAGGACTGTCCGCAGCTTTGACTGAGGCACTGTACTGTCGCCAACTGGCTAAAGCGAGCGTACTCGCTGCAGCCGTGTCCGCCGCTATCCATCTCGTATTCGTCATGAGCGCGTGGAAGGAAGCAGCGGAGGAGGAGGCACCATATCAGGTGGTATCCCCGCTGCTGACGGCAGTATGTGACGCTCCTGCTTGGGCAGCCGTCGTCTTTTTGACGACGGGCATCGTACTCGCAGCCATCCAGCGGCACCGCGAAAAGGTCGCCGAAAAGAAGTTGATGGCAGCTCTGACGAAACCCTTTGGGGTCAATGAACCCGAGGAGAATGAGTCTGAGAAGGACTGAGGTGCTACGCGCCAGCAGAAGGCGCGCTAAGATAAATATTCTGTAAAACAAAACCGTCGGAAATCCCGGCGTCCCCGCACTATCACGGTGCGGGGTTATTTCCTTTTTGGAAGATGGCCTTATTCACTCTTTTTCAGATAATACGCCACATCCGCCACCAGTTCGACCAGGCGGTTAGAATAGCCCCATTCATTGTCATACCAGACCATAACCTTAATCAAATTACCACCAACTACCTTCGTCAACGGAAGATCGACAATTCCAGAATATGAATTGCCAATGAAGTCGCGGCTCACCAAAGGTTCCTCAGAAACACCCAAAATGCCTTGATAGAAATTACTCTGGGCGGCTTTTTTGAACGCGTCATTTACCTGTTCGACAGTCACATCACGTCGCAGAAGCGCCGTCACGTCGCTAAGCGACACCACTGGAGTCGGTACGCGCACACTAAGTCCATCAAATTTTCCAGTTAGCTGCGGCAAGGTTTTAGTTACGGCAATTGCGGCGCCAGTCGTAGTCGGGACAATGTTTTCGGCGGCATTGCGACCTTCTCTAAGATCCTGGATGGCGCATCCTGAAGCTTTTGGCTAGCCGTATAACTATGCACCGTCGTTAGCATTGACTTTTTCAACGCCAAATTCCGCGTCCAAAAATCGCCATAACCGCGCCCAAAGAATTGGTCGTACAGCTAGCATTAGATACGATTGGTGTCGAGTTTTTTACTTTGTCGTCGTTAGTTCCCAAAACAATCGTATCGACTCCCTCAGACTTCGTCGGACCACTGATAACCACACGCTTTGCGCCAGCCGTTAAGTGCTTGCTCGCACCATCTTTATCGGTGAAAAATCCTGTCGATTCAATCACCACATCAATATTCAAATCTCGCCACGGCAGATTTTCTGGATCTTTCTCAGCCAGCACCTTAACCGACTTACCCTCAATAATCAGCTCGTTTTTCGTAAAATCAACTTGACGTCCGTACTCGCCGTAATTGCTATCATGCTTCAACAAATACGCCAAAGTTTTCGTGTCAGTCAAATCATTGATCGCGACAATTTCCAAGTCGCTTCGCTCGTTAGCAATCTTAAACGCATTGCGTCCGATTCGCCCGAAGCCGTTAATTGCTATTCTCGTTACAGCCATATCGCCCTCCCTGTTAGATATTTTCGCTTTAGCTTTTCTTAATTATACTACAAAGTTGTATAATATAAATATGACGCGCGAAGAGTTACTGTCAATTGCTGAACAAAAATACGACGAAGTGCCAGTATTGGTTTTAGCGAGCGCAATCGATTACGCCACGGAAAAGCACGCTGGACAAAAGCGCAAAAGTGGCGAACCCTACATCAATCACCCATTGGCGGTAGCGGGAATTCTGATTGAATGGGGCATGGACATTGATACAGTCGTGGCGGGAGTTCTGCACGACACCGTTGAAGATACCGACGCAACTTTGGACGATTTGGAGAGTTTGTTTGGACGCGACGTGGCGTTTCTGGTGGATGGCGTAACTAAAGTTTCGCAAGCTCGCGCCGGGATGCGAAATTTGGATAGTTATTTGCCGCACACGAAGGACAATTTGACCAAGTTGATGATTGCCGTGGGTGAAGATGTGCGCGTGATAATTATCAAGTTAGCCGACCGCCTGCACAATATGCGAACCTTGCAATTTATGACTCCAGAAAAGCAGAAAAAAATTGCCAGAGAAACAATTGAGGTTTTTGCACCGCTGGCCGACCGCTTAAATATGGGACGAGTTCGTGTTCAATTGGAGGAGCTGAGTTTTAGATATTTGATGCCGAAAGCTTTTCAGGAAACCAAAAATTTGATGGACAGTCGACTGAAAAAATCGCAACGAAAATTGGATCACGTTCGCCGCGAAGTTGAAGCGCGACTGAAGGCGGAAAAGCTAGTTTTTCAGATGGACGGGCGTGTTAAGAGTGTTTATAGCCTGTTTAAGAAATTAGACAAAATTGGCGATATTGATAAGATTTATGATTTGATCGCCCTAAGAATAATTGTCGATGATTTATCGACCGGCTATCTGGTTCTGGGAATTCTACATGATATGTATCAGCCGATGTACGAGAGGATTAAAGATTACGTTGCCAATCCAAAACCAAATGGCTATCAAAGTCTTCACACAACCGTACAAACGCCAAGTGGGCAAATTGTTGAATTCCAGATTCGCACCAAAGAAATGCACGAATATGCCGAGCGTGGTTTGGCTGCCAGCTTCCATTATAATGAGCAAAAATTGACCGACGCCTATAAAAAAGGAAAAATCGGAACTATGCCAGCCGATTTGTCGTGGATTCGCGAACTTCAGGAGGCTGCTGCCTTAATTAGCGAAGGAAAGCGATTCGACTCCAACAAATTCCGAATGAAGCTGTTTTCTGACAGGATTTTCGTGTACTCACCAAAGGGCGACATTTATGATTTGCCTCGCGGAGCGTTTCCCTTGGATTATGCCTACCGAATCCACTCCGATATCGCGGCGCGCGCAAGCGGATTTAAGATCAATGGCGTGATGAAACCGTTTAATTACAAATTACAGCACGGCGACACAATTGAGGTCTTAACAAGCAAATCCGCTCGTCCGAAACCAGATTGGCGGGACGTCATAATTACACCACACGCCAAAGATAAATTGCGCCTACAATTATCCCGCTCAAACGGCATCTTACAACAATTAACTGGCGGCGTTTCCTCGTTCTTCCGACACAAGTAACGCTCGCCAGTCTCCCAGTTTTAATCAATAATCAAACGTGATTTATTTTTCGTTCCAACGAGTAATTGACTCGCGGATAATTTGCTTTGCCCTTTCTACGTCGCCAAATCCCTTAACTACAGTTGAGCCGGGCTTCTTCAAATCCTTGTAGTGATTGAAATGGTGCTCAATTTGCTTCAACAATTGTGGAGGCAGGTCTTCTAGTGAGTTGATCGCGTTGCCGGTGTTTCGGTCGTCGGCTGGCACAACGATAACCTTGTCGTCAACTTCATTGTCATCAACAAATTCCAACACGCCGATAACTTTTGCTTCCATAAAAATACCAGTCGTCAACGGTTCGTCAGTGATAATTAGCGCGTCCAATTCGTCGCCATCTTCATCCAAAGTTTGTGGAATGAAACCGTAGTTTGTTGGCTTTGCAAAAATAGCTGGCTCAACACGGTCCAACTGCATCACTGCAAGCTCACGATTCCACTCAATTTTATGACTTGATCCTGTGGAATCTCAACAACTACATTTACGATGCCGTTATCGACATCACCAGGTGTTAAAATTTGATTAAAATCCGCCATTTTTTTACTCCTCTCTGGCTTTTTCTTGTAAATATTCACGAATCTGCACCGCTGCCACCGCACCTTCACCAACCGCCGAAGCGATTTGCATAGTTGCTCCCGAGCGTACATCGCCAGAAGCAAAAACGCCAGGAATATTAGTGTGCAGATGTTCGTCAGTAATGATGTGTCCGCCCAAATCCAGCTCAACGTCCGAGTTTGTCAGGAATTGCGTGTTCGGAATTAGCCCGATAAATACGAATAATCCGTCAGCGGTAAATTCTTTCTGCTCGCCGTTTTGGGTCGATTTAACTCCGTAAAATTTATCGTCCTTGACAATAATTTCATCAGTCGTTGCACCGATGTGAACGGTAATTTTTCCATCATCGACATACTTCTGCAAATCTTTTTGCAAGATGTCACTGGCGCGCAATTTACTGCGAACTAGCAGATCAATATGGCTAGCGTATCGCGTCAAAAATATCGCTTCTTGTACTGCCGAGTTTCCGCCACCGACAACGATTAGATTCTTATCACGATAAAACGCGCCGTCACAAGTCGCACAGTAATGCACGCCTCGACCATATAATTCGTCTTCGCCCGGAACGCCTAATTTGCGATAATTCGAGCCAGTCGCCAGCAAAACTGACTTCGCGCGGACAGATTGACCGTCAATTGTCAGCTCCAATTCGCCATCAACTTGCTTCAATTCCGTCACGTCGCCATACTCAATCTTCGCACCAAATCGCTCCGCCTGCTGTTGCAATTCAGACGCCAATTTCATTCCAGTAACGCCTTCAGCGAAACCAGGATAATTGTCAATCTGATCAGTAATCGCCGCCATTCCGCCGACCACGCCGCGCTCATATAGCGTCGTGTCGACATCTTCGCGCGACAAGTAAATTGCCGCCGTTAACGCGCTTGGACCAGCGCCAACAATAATAACATCTTTAGACATTGAACCTCGCGATCGATAATATTGCTTCATCACTTCTGGCATTTCTGGCTCTGGAATATTAGCTGGCTTTTCAATAGCCATCACTACAAACTTAAGCGGAGAATTTGCAGGAATTTTATCGCCCTGAGCCTTATCGCCATAAGCCTTGTCGGCTGGAATTGTTAGTTCACGTACGCCGCCAATTTTCATACCAATCAAACCCTCTTTCCAACCCTGAATGACTGCAGTATTTGCCGGGCCATCCATATTGAGCGGAGCTTTCAATTTGCCGTCAGCGATTGATTGATCGAAAATCTCACCCTTAACGTTCCAGCCAATGTAATAAACAGCCAACTTGGTGTCGTCCTTAACTTCAGCGCCTTCACCCTCGAGCAAATCTTCCTTAACAAGCTCTTTCACATCACCAGCTTCAAACACACCAACTCGTGAGCTAAATTCAGAAAACTTGCCGTAATATTTTTGACTCAATTCATTAGCCTGAGCCTCTACTTTCTTTTTTCGCTCGTCAGTAGCCTTGGTGTATTCATCCTGAGCTTTCTTAAGTGCGGCTTGGTCTTTGGCTTCATTTCCAGGCGCTACCATCATAGCGACAAATCCGCCAACGGTCCCCAAAAACATCATGCCGGCAATAACCCAAATACCTATTCTCTGGCCTTTTGTAGTTGCCATATTCCTCCTTTATTTACCTTTCAATTATAGCAATTTTTATCAAGCGCAACAAATCACATTAAACCTGAGCGGCGTCGAATTCTTCCGCAGCCATCGCGGCAATCTCCTCAATAATCGGCGCAATGTCCCTATCTTCCAGCGTCCGCTCAGCGCTCGTAAATTTTACATTCAAAGTTACAGTTTTTGTCGAATCGTCATTTTTTGGCTGATATATCGCAATCGGCGTTATGCTAATTTGTAACTCACCGTGTTTTTCGCGACTTCTTCAGCACAAGCATAAACCTTCGCATAATCAACATTCGAATCCATTTTCAATGAAATATCCCTGGCAGTCGACGGAAAACGACTTAACGGCTGGTAATTATAGCCCTGATTTTTACTCAGATTTTCCTGCAATTTTTCAATACCAATAGAAAACGCCGCGGTGTAATCTGGCAATTTGAAATTACGTCGGGCAGATGAAACCAGCTCGCCAACAATTCCCAAATTATCACCGTTCTTCGCCATAATCCAAGCGCTACGTTTCGCATCAAATGGCGCTGGGACGTCGCTGTCAGATTCCGCAATCTTCACAAAATCAACCTCAACGCTCAAATCTTTCATCAGCCTTTCGGCAATTTTTCTCACCTTGTAAAACGGCGCGCCAGCTTGAGGTTTTTTATTCGCATAAACTCCGTCAACGAAAGTCTTTTCAATCGGCAAATTCTCATCGTTAAAACCTAATTTCTTATCGTGAATTTTGCCAATTTCAAACAGCATAAATTCGTCATGTCCAGATTTTATATTGGCGTGAACTTTATCCAGCAAACTCGGCAAAATGCTAATTCGGTAATATTGCAAGTCTGGACTAAGCGCATTACTCAAGCGATACGCACGGCTCGGATCTTGCTCGGAATTTTTCAAAACGCGCTCATGAACAAAGCTATATGCCAAAACTTCGTTCGCTCCAGCTCGCGACAAACTTTGGCGAATCTTCTGCTTTAATTCACGACGCTCATTCTTCGGCGCAGGCTTAATGCTTCGCTCTGGCAAATGACGCGGCAATCCATCAAAGCCGTATAATCGCCCAACTTCCTCAACGACATCCTCAGGAAGCTCAATATCAGTCCGCCAAAATGGACTGTAAACCATCACGCCAGCTTCGCCATATTTATTACCATCGTCAACGATAAATTCAACATTCTTTAGTAGTGCCTCAATCTCATTCTCGGCAAAGTCAACACCCAGACGTTCTTCGACAAACCTTTTAGGGATCAACAATCCACCGTGCCAGTGCTTACCATCGACCAACACTTGTCGCAATGAAGAATGATTCTTAAATAGCATAGGACTAGCTTGCTCACCACCAACCATACCAATTAACCATTTTAAGACAGGGTCAATTTGTGTTGGCGACTGTCCCTTATTGAAACGGGTCAGCGCATCTGTAAAAATTCCGTGGCGCATAGCTGTGCGACGTAGCGCGTACATATCAAAATTGGCACATTCAAGGACAATATTCTTCGTTTCAGCCGAGACTTCCGTATCAACTCCGCCCATGATTCCAGCTAGCCCAATCACACCCTCGCCGTCAGCGATCACAATATCGCCAGACGTCAATTCATATTCCTTGCCATTAAGCAAACCGACTTTTTCGCCATCGTGCGCCATTCGCACGCCAAGTTTATGCCCGCGCAACTTGTCATAATCATAAGCGTGAGTCGGCTGCGCCGTCATAAACATCACGTAGTTTGTCGCGTCAACGATATTATTGATAGGCTTGCCACCCATTGCGACTAATTGACATTGCAACCACAACGGGCTTGGACGAACGGAAATATCACGAATCGCCACGGCCATAAAACGCTGTGCTAGTTCTGGCGCGTCATTCTCTACTGTCAACTCCAAATCATTAGTGCCAGCAAACTGCTGATCCTGTTTGTACCAATCAGGGCTGGTAAATCGTTGATGAAAAATGCCAGCAATTTCACGCGCCACACCGAGTTGTCCAAAACAATCCGGCCTGTGTGTAAACATCTTATTCTCAATTTCCAGTACGTAATCGTCCAGACCAAAAACTTCAGCAAAACTCGCGCCAGCCTGAAGTGTAACGCTAGCCGGAATATCACGCTCATTGATCTCGATAATTCCCCTCGTGATCCGTACCAATCGCCAGCTCATCAGCCGCCGCCAGCATACCCTGACTTAGAATTCCACGCAGCGGTCGCGCATCCAGCACGAACGGCTCGGCGTCATCAAAACTTGCTGGGACGGTGCTTTTTGGCGGCAACCAAATTGCCCACATATCAGCATGAACATTCGGCGCACCGCAAACCACTTGCACTAGACCATTATCATCACGCGGCACATCTGCGACCACACCGCCATCGTCAATTTTAGTCACGCTCAAACGATCCGCATTCGGATGCTTTTCGCACTCAACAACCCGCACAATGCGCGCGCCACCATATTTGGCCTTCAGGTCAATCACTTCCTCAACGCCACCAAGCTGCTGATTTACCCGCGACACCAACTCGTCAACTGACGGCAACTCAAAATTAATCAATTGTTTTATAAGATTTAAGCTAACTTTCATACTGATGTAATTATATCACCTTACCGGCAAGTAATCGACCTTAGAAAAACTACAAATAACCAAGGTAAAAATTACTCTAGGATAAAATACAGCCATACTTGAACAAGCGGGAGATAATCCTCAAGGACACCCCTCTCTTCAGACTTGGAGAGGAGTCATTCCCTGAATTATAATATAGCTATGAACTACGATAGATATCTAGAATTACAAACTCGCCTAGAATGGTTTTATGATTTTCATCCAGAGTTTTTAATGATATTTCACCCGAGCAGAAGAAACTACTGCAAGATACGTTCCTATACGACGCACCCGACGAACGCTATCCGGAGTCATTGCGGGATTTTTATGATAAGAATATTGACAATCAGCCAACACTTCAGAACGATATGCTCTTAGCGATAGATGCTTTATATAAAGCGGCGGGAGCTGGAAGCTTGTTTGATTATGATAAATTCCATACTGATATAATAAACTCATAATCCACAACTTACATTCAGCATATTCTTTACCAGCAGACCACGATACAAGTCATAAAACTGTCCATTTTTCACACTCAAAATAGTACAATTGTAAAGACATGAAAAATAGCATCGGCATCACAATACCAGATTTTATCACTCAAGCCTTTCCTTTACTTAATGAAGCAACATATGTTCGTGAATTTGCTTCTTTCATCACGCTATATCCAGATGCGGTCTATTATCTATTTCAAACAACAGCTGGCCAGTCGCTCATACTTGTAGCAAGTGACTATCCCGACCCAACAGACGAGAGCCAACAGGTAAAGAAAATATCTGGTGGTTTTGAGTTTGAATTCACATATCTTATCAAGCCGTATGCCAATGATCAGCACCTCAGAATCTGTCCAAATGATGAAGTAGAAAAACTATTTTTCGTCTCAGACCCAAATGGTCGTTGTCACTATTATCTGGCAGCAGTCAAACAAAAGCGGAATTGGTAGGTTTATGCCGACTGAGTGTTCCTAAGTTCGAGACTACCCCGTCCTGGTAGCATAAAGCTGCCTGGGTGGGGTTACTACCTTGTTATAATAAACCTATGATTCATAAGCTATACTCCGCCTACGATTTACCAGCAGACCACGACACGTGCCACTTGTTTGAACATCTGATTATTAGGCGGTTCTTAAAGGAAACGGAAAAAGCTGGCGGCAACCGAGCTTTTACTGGAGAGTTAGATGGCACGACTAGCGAATCAAGCGTATTTTTTACGTCCGCACTATTCACAAGCGAGTCTAATACATTATTTGAAAAAACCATCAACGATATTACGCCTTTTGAGACGTCTCTTATTCAACAGTCCATCTCACACATAGAAGCCGAGATGCAATCCAACATTGATATAACAGACATGACACTGCTACAAGAACAGCTCGCTCTTTGTCAAAAATATTTTATCGATAGTCAAAAAACCACCCCCAGCAATTCACACCCAAAATCTAAGATTTTTCCTCTTAAAATCAGCCATAGTCCGAAGGATTTTACAGACGTTAAGATTGATATAGAAATTGCTGACGCCAGCGATGAATTGACTGCCGCATTTTTCTGCACATACCCAATACTTTTAGAACTAGTGCGCGACATTTGTTTCGATAAAATCTCATCCTACCCGTCCAGCCCAGGAAAGTTTATAGCGCACTATGACGGCAATTACACCAGCCAAACCTACACCGTAAAAAATACAGACCTTGCTCAACTGAGCTCAAGTGAAGCTATACAGACATATTTACAAAGCTTTAACATATCCTCGCACGCAACTGACCTAAAAAACCTTGCCGAAGCTTTCACGTCTGACCCATTTTATATTTCAGTGCCCATATATTTTTATCAACAAACCGCCACGCCACTATCCAGAAATGATCTAGCGAAAACTATAAACGTCGCAAATATGAACACAATCTTAAAACAAGTGAAGGCGACGATAATCCTGGATTATTAGCTCTAGCCGATTTTCTAGCAAAGAAAAGATTCTGAAGAGGAAATATTAACGCCGCTAATATGCAAGTTTACCGACAAACCTTAAACTCAATACCAATCACTCCATAAATCTTTTGATCTTCAATAGAATAAAATTCAGAAATTTGATTTTCTAACCATTCGACATTATCACCGCCGAACTTTCGCGGATTATTGTGAGAAAATAAGTCACGAAATGTCGCGTATCTCAGCAAACCAACAACCTCAGCGGTAACAGTTTGCTCAGAATTATCTCTATTTGTAAAAAATAATCCGATCCCCAATCTGGATTTTTCTGTCGTTTGGCGTCATATAATCGCGACTCGATAGTCTTATTGCCAGAAATAATAGTGTTAAACGGCTCAGTCGCCAATTTTAATTGGTGTGTGGTCATAAAATTATTTGCCTTTCTTGCTATAATTAAACCATCATATAAATAAATATTCAAATATCTACACTTCCATAAGAAAGGCTATCAAATGACCAAAAAACTACTAGAAATCGAACGCAAGCGCCAGCTAACGGGCAATATTGAAGAGCTAATTGGGCGATTGCAAAACATCGGTTTTGAGTTAAAGAGTAATCTTCGCGAAATTGATACGTATTATTCTCGTCCTGATGTCGATTTTATGCAAACGGTTGAATGCTTGCGGATTCGCCAGCGTGATAGTTTTGCTGAGGTAACTTATAAGCCAGCAACGACTACTGCAACACATACGGAGAATAATGTAATCATTAAGCCCGAGACAAACCTGCCAATTCAACCCGAAGATGCGGCAACCGCCAAGCAACTACTGGCAAACCTCGGTATGACGCAACTGGTTGAGGTCAACAAATATCGTCGCTCGTTTCAGTCCTCTGATTTTCCGCAAGCAACGGTAGCCATCGACGAAATCAAGACGCTGGGACTTTCGTAGAAGTTGAGGTTTTGTCAGATGATGAGGCTGGTGCACTGATGATGATTAGTAACATTGAAACCAAACTCGGTCTGGATTCAATGGAAATTGTGACGCGACCTTATCGGGATATTTGCATGGGACTTTAATTGCAAGCTCACCACAAACCGCACACCCTGCCCGCGATGTGCGTGTCAAAGATGCGCCGAGCGTGAGTGCGGCGATCACCGTCATAGAACGAAGTCCGATAGGACGGTCATTCCAGCCACTCTTACAGTGACTGTCTGACTGGTGTTTTCTCGATTCGTAAAAGCGACTTCGTCTCCAAGTTGATTTTTGGCGCTTTTCATTGTTCACAATATGTCACATTGACCAAATATTATCTCTTCATTAAAATTGAAATGTGGTTAAAGCAGTATCAAAAGCGCTTATTAAGAATAAAAATGGTAAATATCTACTGCTTTATAGAGGAGACACGCACCCTAATTTCTCTGGGCATCTTGATCTTCCTGGAGGAGAAGTAGAATCGGAAGAAACCTCTAAGACGGCGACTGCACGAGAAGTACAAGAAGAAACTGGCATATGTATATATCCAAATGACTTAAAAAAGCTATTTGTTAGACAGCACAAAAACACAAGACATGTACTTTTTGAGATAGTCATAGATAAGACTGAGGCTGACATTCCTATTAAATTGAGCTGGGAGCATAAAAAATACCGCTGGATGACGCTATCAGAATTATTAGATACTAATATTACAGAGGATGCAGATCCCTATTATATAGATGTTATTGATTATTTAAAGCATTTATCCGAGACTTGATCTGTCCGACATATTTTCTCATACTCTAATTTCTGGATATATCTGGGCTATAGAATAATTACCCTCGTCATAGTAGGCTCCTTGAATATAATTATCCGCCAATGAGGATGACGAGCTTGGATGGTTTCATTGGATATATTATTCTCCCGATATACTCCAAGAGAAATTTGCCCCAAAAGAAAATGCGACAAACTCGCCTGTCGCATATACTGGCTCTGTTTTATCATATTCGACTTAAAAATAAAATTATTTAGAAAAATACTCTTCAATTTTTGCCGCCAGCTTAGTTTCTTCAGTTTCTTTATCGATAAACTGACCACCAGCATAAATCTCTCTCACTAGATTACCGAGCGAGTCAAACAATAAATAATAGTCATCAGCTATCCAACCGTCCTCTTTAGCGAGCGACACCAAATAACATTCCTGACCGTTGTAACTGCCTAGTTGATAAAAACACTTGTCGCCATATTTCTCTTTAATGCAGTTCTCTATTTTTCGGTTAATTTTCATCGTTTGCTCTCTTTCATAATTAATTTTATCATCTCCTTGTCTAGTTCTCGATTATCAACTCGAAATGCCCAAAATGCATATCGTGGTCGAGCTTTTACATCAGCGACAAATTCATCACGGTTTTTTATCGATTGTATCTGAGGGTCAATAAAAACAAGCTTGCCAGCTTTTTTCTCGGCCATAATTGTATGACCAGTGCGAGAGCCTTTCCATATCCATCCGACCTGAACTCGAGCGCCGTTTGGCATGTCATCGATAAACTTATAACATTACTCGACTATTAGTGGGTGCGAGATTGCGAAATATACGCCTGTAAAATTGTTTTTAGATCCACACTGTGGCGAAAGTTTATATCATCAATCTTATCCAGATCAACCCATTCTGGCGTGCTGTTAGTATAAGTCTTCTCGCTGTCGGTTATATTGTCATTATTGATTTGCCCGTGCAGCTGACTGTGGGTAAAATATAGCTGGATTGACTGATTGGCTTGCGACTCAGCATTGCGCTTGAAGAAAGTAGTTGCTTGGTGAATAATTCTATCTGGTGTGATAGTCAGTCCAGTTTCCTCCTTAACTTCACGGACAATTGATTCCTCGATTGTTTCACCCTTCTCGACACCGCCGCCAATCAAGCTATAACCGTCCCATTGCCTAGTTAAAAGAATCTTATTATCCTCAATAACAACTGCATACACGCCGACGCGAATATTTAGTTTGTCAACGGGAACGGTGTATTGATTACCGAAGACGTCTTTACAAATGATGGTTTTAATAAAAGTCACCTCTTTCAGATTATAAGCATCCCCTTGTTTATAATATCGTGCGAATGTCAATTATGATCTTTATTTTAGCATGGGCGGGCGAGAAATTACTATGTTTTACCGCAACTCTCTAGATATTACTGTTGTTTTTATAGCCTGCCTTTTTTAGCAGATTATACATCTTGTCCAATGGCAGTCCCAATGCGCCCATATATGAACCTTCAATTTTCTCAATCAACGCAAATCCCGCCGAATCAACATGAAAACCAAGCGCAGCATTACGACGGTTCGGATTGTAATTATGAGCGCTATCTAACATCGCCGCGTTAAAATTCATATATGTTATCTTTGTTTCCGTACTGTCAGTAAACGTTTTTCCTCGATTTATCACGCAGACGCCAGTGTAGATAGTTGTAGTTTTACCCGATTGGCTCAAACACATTTTCATCTTTCGGTAGCGGTTTTCGCTTTATGCAAGCGCGAACCGTCAGGTAAAACACCGAATGTATCAGCAGCAACAATACAGTCGTCGGGATACAACTTGGCAAGAGCTTCCGCCTTTGAACGCGCCAACAGAATAGTAGTCTCTCTTGCGTCTAGCTCTGGGTGAGATTTCTCTATAGCTCGCTCATCAATATTAGCGCTAATAGCCTCGTAAGCTAGCCCGCTTCTATCCATGATCATGCGCTTAGTCGGCGATTCGGTGGCAAGTATTAGCATGCTTTATCCTCCTTTTGAAAATCTTTTAATGATGGGATCATTTATTTTTACTTATCGCTGCTTTTAATCCTGCTAATTCCCTAGCTCGCTCAAACAAATGCACGTATTCTTTAGATGTGCCTGACTGAACTAGCTTAATAGCTTGCTGGAGATTATCACACCAAACAATTGAGCAGCCGTGCAGTTCTTCTTCGTCAATCCAAGCGCTTTTGCCGATCGTTCCATAAACATGTGCGGTAAAATAATGCTGATTACAATCCTCGTTATATGCCGACAAATGTGATTGTACAACACCCAAATAGTAGATATCTGTAATATTCGCTCCAACCTCTTCCTTAATTTCACGGCGAACAGTCTGCTCTAAGCTCTCACCTACTTCTACATTACCTCCAGGCAGTTTGTAATGATTATATTTGTGCTCGTATACTAGAGCAATACGACTATCATCATCAAACAAAATCGCCCGCGCACCGGTACGAATTGATTTTTCTGCGCCTGATAGTGGTGTTTGCAAACCAATAGTTTGGTCATTTATAGTTGACAAAAGACGATTAGAATCCATACTCATCTCTTAGCTCCCTTATTTTTGCTAAATAGCTATTATCTACTGATCCGTCTGTTAATATTTTTGACAACAGAGCTACACTTTCAGGAATACTTCCACGAGGAGACACATCCCATCCGACCACAATGGGAGGAATATACGGCTTATCTATTTGCTCTTGAATTGTGCCCCACTCCTCAATTCTCTTGATAACTTGCTCTCTATAATTCTGGATAGGTCGCCACATTGGTTCTGTAAAGTCGGGTAGAAATCCGTAACCGGTCATAGAGTCGACACCAGCAGCAAGATGGTCTAGTGCATGAGTATCCCTAAGACAAACTGTTGCCAAATACAGCTCTATCCTGCATTTCCTCCAGCTATATTCTTTCATATCAACATGCGACATATCTTTGTTGTTGTTATTATTATTGCTATATTTTCTCATGTCAGAAGTGAAAACACTTACGTATGGTCGATCAAGAATGAGACGAGTTGGCTATCCTATTTACCTTGCACGGCTAAAATTCGCGCTTGAATTTCATTCAATTGAGCGTCGTCCATTTTTGGACCGTCAGCCGTGGTTAACCAACCAGGATATTTCTCATAAAACGCTTGCTCGTGCGACACTGGCGAACCAATTCCCTTTGCCAAATCACCATGAAGCGGCATCAATTTGGCATGCACATGTGCTACGCCCGTGCCTTCAAAAATCAGCGCCACTCGTGGGGTGTCAAACGCTTTTTCCAAAATACCAGCAACTTTTTTCACCGCCAGCATCATTTCAGAATATAAATTATCATCCAGAGAAAATACATAATCACCTGGGTTTTGTTTTGGTATCACCACAGTGAATCCTGGAGTATTTGGAAACGGTGTCAAAAATGCTAAAAATTTCTGATCTTCCCAGACTTTCCAAGATTTCATATTGCCTGATACAATGTCGTCGAAAATTGTACGGTTCATCTACCCTCCACTATCGCGTTACTTCTGGCGATCGATATACACCCATTATACACCAAAGGCGTGTCGGAATCTACACAGGCAAGGATTTACCACTTTTACATGCTTCCTACCGCTACCCTTGTTATTTTGTCTCGCTAATCACCATAGCGATATCACTATTCACACCTGTAACACAAGCTAACGCATTACCTGTTTAGCAATAGCATCACCCAAAGCATTGCCATACCGAGCTGCTGCCGTGTGATCACTTGGCACGCTCTGCTGGTTAAGACGATGTACGACGCCATGCATCAAATCCGTACCATTCCAAAACGTCTGGGCTGCCACATTGTTGACGAAACGAGGGCATTCCGATGAAACTCGCCAAGCGTACTGCGCCAGTGCATGTGTCCACATATAGTAATTGTCACCAGCTGGGTCTTGCGGGCCGTCTTCGCGTGTTTTGTGCGCCTTGATTGCGCTTCGCCAAGCAAGCATCGCATCAAGTCGCTGCTGCCTGTCGGTAATTTTGTTTGGTAACAGTGTACTGTCGAGCCAGCGCGCATACTGGCGTGAAGACGCCCAAAGCAGCATCAATGAATCATCAACTCGCCCAGTCAGCGATAGCGCGACGTCCAGTTGTTCGGCTGCGTCCAGCGGACCTGAGTTGGTGTACCGCCGTTCATGCTCCATCCGCAACGCTTCAGTTTGAGTGAAGCTTGGCGCGCCCACTATATCATCTGGGCCGATTCCAGAATGGTCAGTAAATTGTATTAGTGCAGCGCTTAAATTCAGCATCGCAACCGCGCCAAGTACTCGCGGCGTATCACGATATCCCGCTAGTCTCTCGCGTACATTTGGCAAAGTGCCTTCAACTGCCGGCATTAGCGGCTGTTCAGTAGCCTCGGCTGCGAGCTCGGCCTCTACGTGCAGTTTTTCGTGAGGTGGAGTTATCACGAGCGTCAAAACAGACCTCGCAAGTCCGTTTACCGCGCTGACCGCAGTGCGCCACTCGCACTTGCCTTTCTCCTTTCTTTTCGTCATTGTGTTATAATATCGTACATAATGAAAAAAGTTAATTGTCAGCTATCCTTCCGTCGCTTTGCTCTGCCTACGCCACAACGTTTTTGGTTGACTCTAACCGGCTGTCTACGAGCGATTCTCACAGTCATCTGGACCCCACCACACGAAGATCGCATCATTCATCGCGCTGTCAACCAGCAACTTATGGACACTCAGATACCGCTTAACCTTCCTAGTGATGAAATCATTAAGTCAATCGACTCTCAACTACCACCAGAATTTGCAGTTCCAAGAATCACCTTCAGAGAGAGACTTGGACTGTTTGCTGTATTGATGCAATTTACTATGTATATTCCGACTATCCAGCCATATTTCCGCGCCAAGCAAGCTGACATCGATACGTTGCACGACAAAATCATTAAAGATGCGCGTACACATCATCGCCCAGTTGACCTCGCCGAGCAATTTCACCACGCTATGCAGTTGCAGGTGATCCAGTCGAAGCACTCTGGCTTTTGCTCGTGACAACTCGACAATACGCTCGCTGGTATGACGGCGAGGCGATCGACGACTTTCGTCCGCTTTCTCGCAGTCAGGCAAAGCGCACCATGGAGACTTGGTATCAGTCAGTTGCGGCCCTCAAGCATCACGATGGACAGCGCGCCCAAGACAGCGCTGGCGACACCTACTATGTGTGGACACACGCCATGGCAAAACTCGTCTTCGGACCCATGTCATCGCACATTGCAGTTGACGCCTACGTCTTCCGCACCGCACTCCACATTGGCACTTGGCTCAACCACAACATCGCACACCGCATCTCACCACAATCCGTCGCCAGCGACCACAGCATCGCTGCGCAGTATGGCAATGCGATCGGTGCACACATCGCCAAGCGAGCAAAGCGGCGATAAGACTCCTGTACGCAACTTCTAATGGATGACCCTCTCAGCTAGTCGAGTGCATACAGATAATTTGCAATCGTATCATCGAGAAAATCGGCGACGCGATACTACTAATACGCCCGCAGGCTTTGGCTGTTGCGAAATTTACCCTATCTAAAACTGCTCCAAAAAGTCCAACTTGCCACTTTCAAAATGACGGACATCTTCGATTCCATACTTCATCATAACCAAGCGGTCGATTCCGCAGCCAAAAGCAAACCCTGTATATTCATTCGGGTCAATTTGTGCCGCTCGAAGAACGTTCGGATGAATCATTCCGCAGCCCAATAACTCAATCCAACCTTCACCAGAGCAGACTTTACAATCAAGATTTTTTCCTTCACAAAACGGACAACTTAACGCAAACTCGAAGCTAGGCTCAGTGAACGGAAAGTAAAATGGATTAACGCGGACGTCAAGTTTCTTGCCATAATATTCCTGCAAAAATTCTTGTAGCGTGGCAATCAAATTACCAACATTAACTCGGCGTGAAACATACACGCCTTCGACTTGATAAAACGTATGCTCGTGGCGTGCATCCAAATCTTCGTTGCGAAAAACACGATCAGGAACGATAGCGGCAATCGCTTCGCCTTTTTCCAAATTGTCGCGATATTTCATTAGCACACGATTTTGCATAGTCGACGTATGTGCTGGAGCAATCAAACGATCGCCATTAGAATCAGTTTCCTCGGTCATAAACGTATCGTAATCGTCGCGCGCTGGATGACCTTTTGGAAAATTCAGACTCTCGAACATATGGAATTGATCGTCAATCTCTCTGGACTCTTCCGTGACAAATCCCATACGATTAAAAATCTCAGAAATGCGCTCAATTTCAGCGCTCAGCGGATGAATCGTACCTTGTTCGCTCGGCAAAAGTTCAGGCTTGGACGAATTCACGTCCATCGGCGCCGTAACGTCAATCGGTTTCAAGTCAACTTTTTCCAGCTCTTCCAATCGCACAGCAATAGCTTGTTCAACGGCTTGCTTCAGCTCGTTAATTCGCTTGCCGAACGGACCACGCTCAACTGGCGGTAATGACTTGATTTGATCATACAATTCCCTAAGTCGTCGATCACGCAAAAACTCACGCGGAGATTTGGATTGCGAAACCGCCAAAACTATTTCTCTTCTCAATTCGTCTAAGTCAACCATTTTATCGTCCTTGCATTAAAAACATTACAATCACCACACCAGCCATAATAGCAATTAAAATCCACGCCCACGCCAAAGTCGTCGTCTGTTTCGTGCCTTCCAAATATCTTATGTCGTCGACGCCGTCCATAGTTGCCTTTTCTTGCAAACTCGAAGCCTTCGCCTTCTCTCTTAATTCCGCCGCAATTCGCTCTTGCAATTCACTACGCTGATCCTGTTGATTTACAAATAATCCCATAACTACAGTATAGCAAATTATGTTATAATAGTCGTGATATTACTTTAAGGAGGGAATATGGCTACGAAGAAAACTTCAAAGAAGGCCCCAGTTAAAGCCGCAGAAAAGAAAACCGCTGCCGCTAAGACTGAAACCAAAACGACCGTCAAGTACGTCGTTACTGAATCTACCGCTAAAAGCAAGCGTGTCAAACTAGATTCTAAATTACCAAACAACTTAATTAACATCGTTATTGCGGAAGTCATTGGCACATTCATTTTGACGCTTGCCGCATTATTCGCATCAGATATTTTGTCATCGATGTATGTCGGTTTTGCGTTGATGCTCATCGTTGCAATTATCGGCAACATTTCTGGCGCACACGTAAACCCAGCCGTCACGTTTGGTCTATGGACAATGCGTAAGCTAAAGACCGTACTTGTTCCATTTTACTGGGGCGCACAATTTCTCGGTGCAATGGCGGCTATCGTGCTTGTCGGTTCATTAACAAACGGCGGATTTGCCCTAAGCTTCGACCAATTTACTGCATTCTCTTGGAGCATCTTCGCGATGGAATTAGTCGGCACTGCAGTTTTTGTATTCGGAATTGCCGCAGTTTTGCAGCGCAAAGAAATCAAAGCAGCTGGTCAAGCTTTTGGAATTGGCTTAGCATTGATGATTGGTCTTGTCGTATCTGGCTCAATCTCTTCGTACATTAAAAAGTACTGCTATTGCAAAAATCCAAAAAGAGCAAAGTACTGCTCAAACTGAGAAAAACGGCCGCACTTACCCACGCGAAATCTACATTTCAGGCGCAACTTTAAACCCAGCAGTTTCTTTGGCTGTTACAGAGAAAACCGACTCTCAACTACGCAGCAACGGAGTATTGCCAGCTGAAGGCGAAAAAAGCTATTCACGCTTTAGCCTGGAAGTGATTGCCGCTACCTTAATCGGCGCAGCATTAGGCGGTAACCTATTTCTACTCGTCAATTACCGAAACAAAGACGAAGAATAGATTATAACTTCACAATAAAATATCCCGCTTAATCGGCGGGGTATTTTTTATGTCAATCTTCCTGAGTCGGCCGATCAATCAGCTCCGGCTGCGCCTGGTTATCGCCACCAGAAATTCGCACAACGTCCTTATCGATCTTCCCCAATTCCTTGTACGTATTGTTATAATGACCAACGGTCGTGCTAAGACTCTTACCCATTTTCGTCATCAGCTCGTCAAACTTTTTAATGTGAACACCCAATTGCCCAACTCGAACTTGAATATCCTTGGCCTGCTCTTCAATCTGCAAACTACGAAGCCCCTGAAGAACAGTCTGCAGGTACGCGAGAAAACTAGTCGGGCTCACAATAATAACCCGCTTATCTCGGAATGCGTATTCAATCAGGTCGCGACTCGAACCGCCCTGACCGACATTATTAATCAGAAGATCGTAATACAAAGATTCGCTAGGAATAAACATAAAGGCAAAGTCCATGGTGTTTTCGCGCGGACGAATATATTTACTAGTTTCGTCAATTCGCCCCTTAAGATCAGCCTTCACCTTATTTAGCCACATTTCACGCTCAGATTTTGTCTCGGCGTTAATCATGCGATTGTAATTCTCCAAAGAAAACTTACTGTCCACCGGCAATATTTGACCCTTGTCCAGAAAAATAACCGCGTCAACAATTTCACCGTCCTTGAAACGATATTGCATTTGATACTGCTTGGCTGGCAAAACGTTATCCAACACGCTTTCCAGATAAAACTCACCAAAAACCCCGCGCTGCTTTGGATTCTGCAACACATTTTGCAAAGTTTTAAGATCGGTTGCCACATCAACCACACGCTTATTGGTCTCATCCAATTTCGCCAATCGTTGCGTCACGTCAGCCACCAACTTCGCGCTTTCTGACAATTGTTTCTGTACGGAAGTCTGAACTTGTGCATTGCTTCGCTCCAACTTATCGCTAACGGATTCATTCAGTTTTGCAATAGTCCGCCCCAATTCCACGACATCGGTTTTAATTAGCTCGACAGATGATTGATTTTTTAGCTCGCTGATTTTTGATTGCAAGACAAGTAAAGTCGCACCCAACCAATAGTAATAACAATTAAGAGAATAATGATAATGATTTCCATACACTTAGTGTACAGTGATCATAGCGCCAAGACAACTCGTGCTAAGATTGCGAATAAAGTCATAAATAAAATTGCTGCGCCATTGCCACGGATTCTGTTCAACCAGATTAACGACAAATATACCAAAACTGTCGCTAAAACTACCCATAGCAATGACAAAATCCAAGATCCGCCAGCCCACAATGTGGCACCCCACAACGACACAGTTGCCGCGATTACTACCAACAGAGGTCGCTTGATACCAAATACCGCCAACACTGGAACTAGCATAATTCCCGCCAAAACCAGCGCGACGTAAGATGCGATGCTCGTGCTGTTTGCGCAAATAGAAATATGCTCAGCATTCGCGCAAAATACGGGTGTAATCATAAATTTATCAAACGCAAGCGCCAGCAACCAGATAGCCACGCCGCTAGCAACTAAAATAGCCAAAATCCTCAAGAAAACTCGCCTTGAAAATGGATATGTGTAATCTGATATTTCTTCACGGAAAATAGCTGACAATAATTTCATACGTAAATTGTAACGTAAACTTGTCAATATTGCAAATGTATATGCTTAAATATTGTGCTTTTTCAAGAGATTCATCGGTTTGTACCAAATAATCCCTGCGCAAGCAATCAATAATCCGCCAACAACGTCAAGTGGCGTATGCACCAGAGCAATAACCCGACCGACACATATTAAGATTGTCATAACCAAACAAACAACAGCCAGCCGCCAACTCTTTGCTCCGAAAAATACCGCCAGAGTAATTGCCATTGTAAATAGCGCGTGATCGGACGGAAAACCCGGATTATTAAGGAATGACGCGCCGGCAGATACGCCCAGAATCTCGAACGGGCGCATCTGATCTGGTTGATAAATTGACCCGATAATTTTTGCCGCCACGTAAGCAGTCAACCCAGCCATCAAAACTTGGCTATAAACTTGATACTTCTCTTTATTTGGAACCAATTTTATCAGCGCGTACGCACCAATTAGCACGACCGGCACCACCAGTCCGTCAGCAATCAGCTTCACAATCCATTGCAAATCCATACTATAAGTATATCGCGTCAACGACCGCCAGTAAACGCTTGCGGAAATCATTTTTCTATAGTACAATTGTGTTTGCCGTTGGGATGTCGCCAAGTGGTAAGGCAGCGGGTTCTGGTCCCGCCATTCGGGGGTTCGAATCCCTCCATCCCAGCCAAGTTTGAAATTTAGCAGCCAATTATTTGGCTGTTTTTTTCGTCGATAAATTTGCGCAAATCAACAGAATCCACATCATGAATACCAGAAAAATCGTAGTCACATTATTCGCATTCTTTATCGTTGCACCAAATATCACTGCCGCGTGCCCATTCACAAACGCCAAAAAACTAATTACCGTCATAATCCCCAAACTCAAAAAACCAGCCATTCTGCTCATCAGAGTAATTCTTTTTGGCATATTCATATCAATCAAAAACGGCAACGACGTTAGCTCGGCAACAACCAATATTATCGCAATCGGAAGACTTAAATATGACGGAATCCCCGCAGAAGTAATGACCGCAGAAAACTTCTCAAACGTAAATAATTGACATAATAATGGCACCATTATTAATAGTCCCGTAATCAATTTAACAATTTTATTCACTTTTCTAGACATAATTTCAGTATAGCTTGCGTGTCAAAAAAGCTCAAGCTTGTTGTATTTTTTACGAAAGCACTTGCACTTTTTGTAAAAACGTCATAAAGTTAAATCAGCGAACGTTACAAAAATAAACACCATAAAACAGTATCTTTCGCTCTACGACAAATCCACCACAACTTAAAATACCCCGTCTCTATGGGGTATTTTTATTGGTCAATATCCGCGATTGTTCAGCGCGCCACTCGGCAATTTTTCCGTGGTGTCCGCTCAATAAAACATCCGGCACACGTAAACCTTTAAACTCCTCAGGTCGTGTATATTGTGGAAATTCCAACGTTTCTCCATCTGAAAAACTTTCAATTTCCGCAGACTTTTCGCCGCCCAAAACTCCAGGAATCAACCTAACAATAGAATCAATCATCATCATTGCCGCCAACTCGCCGCCGGTCAGCACAAAATCGCCAATACTCCATTGCTCGTCAACCAACTCCAAGATTCGCTCATCTACACCCTCGTATCGCCCGCAAATAAATATCACACCCCTGTCATCATCTGCTTCTTTCTGGGCTTTGACCTGCTTCCAGCGCTGTCCACGCGGACTCATTAATACCACCTTCGCCGTTTCATCCTGAGATTTCGCAAACTCCACCGCTTTCCATAACGGCTCAACCATTAGAAGCATTCCATCTCCACCGCCATACGGCGTATCATCCACTTGACGCCGCGGACCTAGGCCAAACTCCCGCAAATTCACTGTCGTAAGCTCCACGATACCGTCTTTCTGAGCCTTCCACATCATGGAATTATTAAAAACTCCCGTTGTCATTTCTGGGAAAAGTGTAATTACCTGAAACTTTCTCATCTGTTACAGTGTAGCAAGTATTGACTTTTTTGTCCAGGTATGATATATATGTATTAGCTTTTGTTCAACCGAACAGAAGTAGCCCTTACATAGAAAGGACAACTACAATGGATACCACCATCTCCATTTTCATCATCATGATCCTCATCGTCGCCCCCCCGATCATCGCGAAGGTCGCTGCCGGCGGTCTCGTCGACTTCCTTGTCGCGAAGTACCTGAACAAGAAGGACGGTGAGTGAGTCAAAACTCAGTGGTGTTCCTGGCGGGAGTCCTTTATGGCGCTCCCACCGGGATTCATCATTTTCTGGATCGACACGCTCCAACTACCCTTCCCACTAGAGGATGTTGGCGGTTGAGTCTCTCGACCCATCACAAAGGGCTAACGCCCGCCAATGAGAATAGCTCGCCTTGATCGGCTCGAGCCTCTAGGCGGGCTATTTTCATGTCTTTTTACAGAAATTATTCCCCACCAAAAAACCGTCCCAGTAAGGACGGTTTTTTAGCACGAATAAGGCTCCCAATGGTGAACATAACTGTTCATACATAATATACATTTGATGTTTATTGCTTGACCTATTTAATTTATTATGCCAATATATTATACAATCTAATACTGGGGAAACTTATAAGGAGATAAAGTAATGATGGATTATGGTTACAACAACCCAAGGTGTAAACTGGAAGAAACACGGCAAGCGAGACTCCGTGAATTAAGAAGGCAAGGAGCTACAGTCCCGAAATCAATAAATACACTTGGTTATATAGTAACGCATGATCCAGAGACCGGAAAAGCTCTTGAAGTGTCAACAGGAAGAACATTAGGAAGTATTATATCCCAGCCGATTAGTCCTGAATACGACACTGATGACGTAGAGAAAATGCGTATTATATGTCTTTGGGACTTCGGACAGAATCTTTATGATGAACCAGACGAGGAAGTCAGGAAATATTATACAGAAGTAATAAAATATCTTAGAAAGAAACGCATAGAACACCTATGGACTATTGTACTCATGCATGAGCGCAATGAAGAAAATCCTATCGCTGAATATATGATCAAAGCAGAAGAAGCTATCCACGGACGCCCTCTGAACGATCAAGAAAAAAATTCACTTAGGAGTAGTGATTTTTATAAACGCCTGCAAGAAACAGCCGCGAGTTGTATTCATCTCAGTGATTCGAAATTATTAGGTATCTATTCGGAGCTATTAACCCTCTATTTAGAGCTACTGGAAGATGATAAACGAGATGAAATATTAGAAATGATTAATTGGATAGAGGAGATGGAAGAAAACAAAGACAAACTGACCAGAATCTCAGAATTCCTAAAATCAATGGAAGAATACTCGAAAGCATTGGAGGAAGATGAGCCAAAAAGCACAGAGACGGAATCAACAGAATCAAAATCGACAGAAAGAAAACTTGGCGAAACTGCAGCGCGATGGCAATAAAACAGTCATATTCCCCACCAAAAAACCGCCCCAATAAGGACGGTTTTTTAGCACAAATAAGGCTCTCAATGGTTACCCATTGTCTCGCATAGAGCTGTTCTCGCATAATGTCTGTGCTTGAACTGGTTTTAATTATATATCAAGATCGTCGAGTTCTGCAAGCTCTTTTCTGGTGTTTTCTGCGTAAGATGATTCATTTTCCACAGCTTCATCTGTTGAGTTATCCACAGAAACATTACCGTTATAATCATTTTCTTCACGCGCACCAGAAAAACCATCATTGTTAACAATCTTCAAGTTATATCGAGCGTCATTCTTTGCGCCCAAAGCTCGCAGAAGTGTACGCAAACTTTGTGCTGTACTGCCGCGCTTACCAATAACTCGACCCAAATCTGCTGGATTAACTGTCAATGTTAGTAAAACGCCCTTTTCATCAATCGTTCGGTCTACTACGACGTCTTCTGGACGTCCAACCAACGCCTTTACAGTATATTCTACAAACTGCTGATCTATTGTTGACATTCTGCCCCTCCTCCTGGAATTAAACTGTATTTTCATTATACACGAGCAGTTTACGCCGTGCAAACTTTAATTATTTCTCGCCAGATTCTTTATATTTAGCAATTGCAGCACGAGCAGCTTGCTGTTGGGCAACTTGCTTTGACGGACCAATGCCTCGCCCCATCATATTATCGCCAACAAAAACCCCAAGAGTAAAGACCTTATCGTGATCTGGACCTTCTTCGCTCAGGACTTTATATACCGGCGTTTGATTGTCAACTCGCTGAGAAATCTCCTGCAAATACGACTTCGGATCACGCCAACTGCCAGATTCCAAAATTCCATCCAACTTAACAATTATATGCTTGTGAATAAAATCGCGAGCATCATCAAAACCACGCTCCAAATAAATAGCGCCGATTACCGCCTCAAATGCATTAGCTAAAATCTGTAAATGCGCCCTATCCGAGCCGTTCTTCTCGCCCTTTGACATACGAATCAGCGGACCATAACCCAACTTATCGCCAGCATCACCAATACTTTCCGTTCGCACCAAAGCTGCCCGCCAAGCAGTCAAAATTCCCTCTGGCTCAGAAAAATGCGTAAACAAATATTCCGTTACCGCCAATTCCAAAACCGCATCACCTAAGAATTCCAAGCGCTCATTGTGATGATGAACGGATTTTCGATGCTCATTCACATAGCTACGGTGAGTCAAAGCTGTAATCAGCAAATCCAAATTCGTAAATTCAAAACCTAATTTTTCGCGCGCAAAATCTTGATATGGCGCAGTGTTCATTCCGTTCATTTATAAATTCTCCTGTCTAATTCGTTTCATTGCCAAAAGAATCAGCTTGCCAATATCTTCATATTCAACTTCATCCAGCGCCTCATGAAAACTAAACCATTTAAGACCATTCATCCACTCTTCCTTTTGGAGTTTCTCATTAGGATCCAACGCCTTAACTAGATAAACTTGCGTTGTCATCAATACCAATTTATCGATTCGACGATAACGAAAATTCACCTTGCCTAACCAGCCGTGCAGCTCAATTTTCTTCAGTCCAGTTTCCTCACCGATTTCCCTACGAGCCGTCACTTGAGCTGTTTCACCTGGCTCAATGTGCCCTTTGGGGATTGTCCAGCGGTCGCGAGCGTCCTGATATAGCAAAAACTCTGCCTCGCCCTTTTTATTACGACGAAAAATCACGCCACCAGCAGTTGGCTCACGTACAATTTCCTGAATCAATGGCTTCTTGCTGCCACTAAAATATTTTTTTATCTTATCAAAGTTGCTTGTTCTCACTGTCGGACTCCTCCACGAGAGTACGGAGTGCCGTGCCAAGCACGCCATTCACAAACTTACCCGAGTTATCCGAACCGAACGCTTTCGCTAATTCTACCGCTTCGTTAATCACCACTTTCGGCGGAACGGTATCTGCACAATATAGCAATTCATATAAACCAATTCTAAGTACCGCCCGATCAATCCGCGGCAACTGACTAATAGGCCATTCTGGCGCCAATGGCTGCAATTTCTCGTCCAATTGACTCTGCGTCGAAAGTACGCCGCTGATCAAATTATCGATAAATTCAATATCGTCAACCGATGATTTATATTCAGCCAAATTACGCTTTAAAATAGTCTTATAGTCAACATCGCTATCGCCAACCTCTTTGCGAAATTCATGTTCATAAAGTGTCTGCAGTGCGACAATTCGTCCCAAATGACGGTTTGATGCCATTATTAAGCGTCCTGTTCGTAATTATTATTTTGTTGTTTTACCAGTTTCACGCTTGGTTGTCTTCACCTTAACTGGTGAAGTTGCGTTAACGCGACGTGCCAATTTTAGTACCAAGTGGCTGCGACGAAGACCAGTTTTACGTGGGCTACTCTGTTTCTTAGGTTGTGCCATAATTTATTCTCCTCTTTTAGGTTGTCATAAAACTTACGTACCATTATACCTTTTTTATTGGACAATCTCAAGAGCTTGTCTGCAAATTAGATAATAATATTGACTTTTTATGTCGTTTATGGTAACATAGCAAACATGAATACGGAACGATTTACATCACAAAACAACAATGAAGACGACAGACCTGTAATAGAAATACCAAAATCTGTAGTTAAAATCGGTGCAGTAGCATTAGCCACGCTAGGCGTAGCTGGAGTTGCAAACGCCCTAGGCTTATTCTATAGCCCTAAATCACCAGAAAAAGGACCAAGCCCTGCCCACCAAGTAGCTCAAGTCGTAGAGGATTATAGCAATGGAATCATCACGGAGCTGCCAGAAGATACAGAAATTCACACTGTCACTCTTGAAGAGGGAGAAAATCCGACTTCAGCAGCCGAAGCGGCTATGGAAGAATATAACGAGGAAAATCCTGAAAATAAGATAGACCCTAATGAGGCAAGAAGCTCCATATATGAAACTGGCATTAGCATGAAAGAACTCTACAAAGATGAGACGGGCAATACAGAGATCCGACCAGGAACTACCGTCAACATCGCCATAGGTGACATAAACGGTGACGGAAAGCCAAGCATAGCCATAACGAAAATAGAAGACAAATCTAAATAGACCGTTTTCTAAACCACAATATTCACCAGCTTACCTGGAACATAAACCATCTTTTTAGGTGGTTTATTGTTTGTGAATTTCTGGACATTTTCATCAGCCAGAGCTGCCGCTTCAACACCCTGCTTGTCCATATCACTCGGCAGTTCAAGTTTCGCACGAAGCTTACCATTCACTTGAACTATAATAGTCATCGTATCACTCTTTAGATATTTTTCATCCCACTTTGGCCAGTGACCAACGTGAACCGTATCATCATGACCCATTTCATGCCATAATTCCTCTGTGATATGCGGAGCAAAAGGCGCCAAAATCTGAATCAAGCTTTCTAATGCAAATCGCCATTCATCTGACATGTCAATTCCTTGCGATTCTTTTATCTTATACAGACCATTGACCATTTCCATCATCGAAGCCACGGCCGTGTTAAACTTCTCATCTTCAATGTCACGAGTAACTTTTTTAATCGTCAAATGAGTTAATCGCAATAATTCTTGAGCTGTTTTTCATTCGCGTCAAGAGAGTCATTTAGATTATTATCAACGAACTCCTGAACCAAGCTCCATGCTCGATTTAAGAACCTGTAAGTTCCCGGAACACCACGAGGATCCCATGGCGCATCCATGTCATAAGGAGCAATGAACATTTCGTAAACTCGCAGCGCGTCGGCGCCGTATCCACTATCCATAATCTCCATCGGATCAATAACATTGCCCTTAGACTTGGACATTTTCTGACCGTCTGGAGCCATAATGTATGCATTGTACATCATTCGCTTAAAAGGCTCTGGAGTCGGAACGAGACCAAGCTTATAGAAAAATCGCATCCAAAAACGACTGTATAGCAAGTGAGCCACGGCGTGGTCGGCACCATTGTAATAATCAACCGGCATCCAATGGTTAATTCTCTCAGGATTCCACGCTTCATTATCATTGTGCGGGTCGAGATATCGCAAGAAATACCAGCTAGAGCAAGCATAGCCATCCAAAGTGTCGGTCTCGCGTCGACCTTCCACCCAATTGTCACCGTCAGGCTTAATTTCTGTAATCGGTACAGTTTTTCCAGTTTCAACATCTACCCAAACTCGCACCCAATTATCAACCTGGGCCAAAACAGAAGTATTACCGCCCGTTGGCTTAAAGTTCTCCACCTCTGGCAAAATCACCGGCAGGCATTCGTCGGCCACGGCAATTGGCGCACGACCATCAACATGAACAATTGGAATTGGAGCGCCCCAATAGCGCTGACGAGAAATTAGCCAATCGCGCATTTTATACGTGGTTTTACTTCGCCCAGAATTCTGCTGCTCCAGCCACGCAACAATTTGCTCGCGAGCATCCTCGCTCCTGGTCCCGTTAAATTGTCCGGAATTTATCAACTCACCTTCACCAGAATAACAGCCAGCATCAGCTGAATGCTCAGGCTTATCAATAACCTGGATAATCGGCAAGTCAAACTTCTCGGCAAACGCAAAATCGCGCTCGTCGTGCGCTGGCACAGCCATGACTGCGCCGGTTCCATAGCCGCCCAAAACATAATCCGCCACCCAGATTGGCAATTTTTGACCATTAACTGGGTTTATGACATAACTGCCGGTAAATACGCCTGTTTTCTCTTTATTCTCTTGACGTTCAACATCGGATTTTTGTTGCGAAGCTTGGACATACGCTTCAACCTTTTCGCGCGTATCAGAATTAACCAACTGAGAAATCAGAGGATGCTCCGGCGCCAAAGCTATATACGTCGCGCCAAATAACGTGTCAGGACGAGTTGTGAAAACTGTAATCTTGGAATCTTGACCGCTAACCGTAAACTCAACTTCCGCGCCAGCTGATCGACCAATCCAATTCTTCTGCATGGTTTTAACCATTTCCGTCCAATCAAGCACATCGGTTGCCTCTAAAATTTCATCTGCATACGCCGTAATTCGGAAAAACCACTGCTTGAGATTTCGCTTGGTTACAGAATTGCCGCAGCGCCAGCATTTGCCGCCTTCAACCTGTTCGTTAGCAAGCACTGTGTTATCAGTTTCGCACCACCATTGCGGCTGCTCTTTTTGATATGCCAAATCGTGCTTATACAATTGCGTAAAAATCCACTGAGTCCATTTGTAATATTCTGGATCAGCTGTAGAAATTTCTTTTGTCCAATCATAGCTAAACCCAAGTCGCTTCAATTGCTCCTTAAAGTGAACTTTTGCCTCATCGTGCGCTACACGTGGCGTTTTTCCGACTTTAATAGCGTAATTTTCAACCGGCAGGCCAAAGCTGTCCCAGCCGATTGGATGATAAACATTATAACCCTGCTGACGCTTGAATCGTGCTTTGATGTCGGCAAATTGAAAAGTACGACCGTGACCAATGTGAATTCCCGCCCCTGTAATCCCCGGAAGCATGCTCAAACTGTAATATTTCGGCCGAGTCGTGTCATTAAAATCAACCGCGTAAGTACCGTCAGCCTCCCATCTGTTTTGCCATTTTTGTTCAATTTCTGTCGGATTATAGCGTCTCATATCTGTAATTATAGCAAATAATCCCGCTCATTACGAACGGGATTATTGTTAGGCAATTAAGTTATTTACCTAGTCGAGGTTGATGACAATCCGCTCGAATACCCTTCCATAAAACCTTCTATAAACTCTTTCAAACTCTCAGCGCTCGAAGGAACCTTGATTTCTTCAGATTTATTCACATTGATGTCAAATGAAATTTCTACAGAAGCCTTCTTATCATTACCCTTAAGCTCTACAGCCTTCAGTTCATGAGATGACCTATCAACCCACACCTTCAATGAAGATTCGTCAATAGATGATGATTCACTACTCTTGTAGCTATTAGATTTTCCACACTTACTGAGCGCCTTACCGACTGATGAATTCTTAAACTCTTCCTCAAATTTTGACGAATTAGATTTATTATTACCTTGCAATTCAAAACCACGTCCACCGTTACGGTCGCTGATCTTTGAGTCTTTTATAGTGAAGAAACTATTCTTTTGATAAAGTTGAGCTACTTCCTTACGGACACTTTCATCACTTTGAATTTTCTTCAGGACGTCAATTCCGCACTTATATTCACTACCGATTTCATCTGGAGAAATCTTCATCCACGTGTCGCTCATTTTATCTATCTCAGAACCCATCTTCTCCAATGTCTGATCACGGTAAGTTTCTATTTGAGATCTTGATAGATTTCCGCCAGACGAAGATTCCATAACTACTTCAAGCAAAGTGCCATACAAATCCTTAAAGTTATTTATCTTCACATATATCGTTCCGTCACTATCAAGAACCACATCACCTTTAAGAGGGATATTTTTCTCAACTCCCTTAACAGCAAGCTTAGCGTCAATATTAACCTTTGATTTTCCCGACTCAGTAGCAGTCTTTACGTTTAGCTCTATTTTCCCATGGTCGCGCATGTCAATAACTACCTTACCGTCGGCAGTCATCTTCTTTGCCATAATAGCATTAGACACAGCGTCCGTAACCATCTTTTCTGGACTCTGCCACCACAAGAAATAAACTAGCACAGCAGAAATAATAGCAATAAGAGCTATAACTCCCAGCACTATACCAATTATCAATCCCGTTTTCTTCTTTTTTGGTTGCATCGGTACGCCATTATATTGTGGCTGCGGTGCAGGTTGGCTACCTTGATCCATCATTCCCCCTTGTTTTATATAACTTGAATTTAATATATCACATTAATCTTTAAATTGTGAGAAAAATTGATTTTTCCTAGCAATCCACTCCGGCGTTTGTCTGACTAAGTATTTATCGTCCTCAGTGCTATGAAGGTTGATTTTTATAGATTCCTCCAGCCACACGCCGCCGCTTGAACCCTTAAACAGAGCAACGCCTTCAGATTTCAATTTGTCGCGCACGAAAGACCCAGCCTCGATGGCATTCTTGCACTCCTTCACCTGACAACCTCTTTGACGAGCGGCCGGCGCCAAATATTGATTAGCTTTCTCACCAACAGTCACAACCCAATCCAACAAATCCGGGCTACAATGAGAACCAAGTTCGGCGTGAGCTTGCTCGAAAATCCCCTTTAAGCCATTCATATTGCCAAGCACGGCAATGCGCTGCGGAGTCTCAATTCGATACAAAGACTGTAAAGCCGCCAAGGCAGTCAACGGCGTCGAACTATAGCTATCATCAATCAACCAAGTATTGTCCGCACCCTTCAGTAAATTCATCCTGCCAGGCAGTGGACGCAAATTTTCTATGCCCTTTTTTATATTCTCCTCAGTTTCACCAAACGCATACCCAATAGCTGCCGCCACGATCGCTGGACGAATATTATGCTCACCAATTAGCTTAACGTTGACTTCCAACCCATTAGGATTTTCTGGCGACATAATAAAGCCGTGATGTCCGTCTTTCAGGGAAAAATTACGATCGTCAAAATTATACTCCGCCACTGGATCACTTCCGTAAGTAGTGATATTAGGATTCGTCAAAAAACTAGCAAAACGCCCGTCGATGTCATCACGATTTATCATCGCCATTCGCGAGAAATTCGCCAGCGAAATCATCTCATTCGCCACTTCCTCCAAGGAATACTCAACCTGCATTCGACCATTTGTCACAGAAGTTACAACCGTAATATCCGGCACAACATAAGCCTTAAACCAATCGTTATAGCCAAGTTCCTTTGGATTAAATTCCTGAACAATCACTTGAACTTCCGGTTTTTCGGCCTTAATTCTCTTCTTTACGGCGCGCATCACTTTCCACCATTTAAATAAGCCTTTTTCAGGCATTTTCACGCCCATCATCTGAAGGAAAACATCAGCTTTCGTCTTCGGCTCTTCATTGCGAAGTTGAATATCAAATTGTTGCGCCAAAACCGTACCGATAGCTATTTTTGCACTAGCCTTTCCTGCGCTACCAGTTATCGCCACAAGCTTCACGTCTGGATGAACAGCAAAAAATTCTCGTACTAATTTTGCCAGTTTTTCTTCCCTTTTTTTTGAAACAGTAACCATAACTATATCATACCATAAGCACTATAGAAGAGCTGCTACGCGCCCACCCGGGGCATATTTGAATATGTGTTTGTCTTTCAATTGGCAAGCATAGGAGAATGCCCCTATGCGTACCAGCTCATGTTTAATTATGCATTATCGCCCAAAAAAACACAAGCTTTATATCTCACTGCGACTATTGATCTGCGTCGCTTATTATTTTCAATAGTTCTTCTTCGTCAATGATTTTCGTGCCGTATTGCTCAGCCTTTTTCGATTTGCTAGCACCAACCTTACCGCCAGCCACCAAATATGTCGTGTCTTTAGAAACTGCGGTTTGAAACTCCACCGAGATTACGAATTTTGTCCGCAGCAGCGTCGCGCCCCATAGATTTCAGAGTACCCGTGACGACAAAACTTTTTCCACTCAACCCGCCAGCCTTTTTATTGAACCGAGGAACGACACCTAGCTCAGTGAATTTATTGAGCAATTTTACATTATCCTCATCAGCAAACCACGCCACTACGGATTCAGCGACAATTTCACCCACGCCATCAACTTGTCGCAAATCATCAATCGTCGCTTTCGCCAAATTTTCCATACTCTCAAAATGATTCGTCAAATCAATTGCCGTTTGCGCGCCAATATGACGAATTCCCAGACCGTACAAAAATCGCTCTAATTCTGGACTTTTTTTATCAGCAATTGCCGATATTAACTTTTGTGCAGAAATATCAGCAAACCGATCCAGTTTCAACAAATCATCCTTAGTGAGCGTAAAAATATCCGCCAAATCGCCGACCAAACCATTATCAATTAAAACTTCCACATTCTTTTCGCCAAGCGTATCAATATCAAGCGCACCCTTAGACGCGAAATGCGCCAAAGCTCGCTTCAAAATCAGCGGGCCGCTAGAGCCCTTAACTCGATAAACAGCCTCACCTTCCGGTCGCATAAATTCCAACTCCGGATATTGCCGTTTTAATTCTGCTTCATAATCAATTGGCTCAGAATCTGCAGGTCGCAATTCCTTCAAGACACTCTCAACTTGCGGAATAATATCGCCAGCCTTAAAAATCACCACAGTATCGCCTCGCCGAATATCCAAACGCTCAATTTCATCGGCGTTATGCAAACTGGCGTGCTGCACCGTAGTTCCCGCCACCACCACTGGATCAAACACAGCCACCGGAGTTGCCGCACCAGTTCGCCCAATAGAAATTACTATATCTCTAACAATCGTCGTAGCTTCTTCAGCCGCATACTTATAAGCCACCGCCCCACGCGGATTTGCCCACCATCCCGAGATTGTCGTATATCTCTCGATCGTTAATCTTAACAACCAGCCCGTCCGTATTAAACGGCAAGTCATGGCGCTTATCGCTCCATTCGTCAACAAATTTCATCACGTCGGACAAATTATCAAAAACACTAGCCTGCTGATTACAAGAAATCCCCAGCGCCGTCAAAGCCTCGTAAGCAAAACTATTCGTCGGAACTTCCGAACTATCATCGCGAATCACATCATATCCGCGAAAATGCAACGGGCGCGCCGCCACCAGCGCAGGATCTAATTGACGAATTGTTCCCGCAGCCAAATTGCGCGGATTAGCAAATGTAGGCAGCCCTAGAGATTTCTGCTTTTTATTAAGCTCCTCAAAATCCCGTTTCAACATGACAATTTCGCCACGAATCTCTGTCCGACCGTGTAAAAAATTTTCAAAACCTGCCGCTTCACGCAGACGAAGCGGTACGTTTTTAATAGTCCGAACATTATTCGTTACATCTTCGCCAACAAAACTATCGCCGCGTGTCACAGCTTGGAATAGCACACCGTCGACATAAATCAACGCGCACGCCAAGCCATCCATTTTTATATCCGTAAAAAATTCATGTCGCCGACCTGGTATCAATTTATCAGTTCGCTCAATCCACGCCTCAACTTCACTTTTATCAAAAACATCACTCAAACTAACCATTCGGCGCATGTGCTTTACTTTTTGAAAACCGTCGAGCAGCTTATTTCCAACTCGCTGCGTAGGACTATCGACAGTAATCAGCTCTGGGTGATCCGATTCAATTTTCTTCAGCTCATCCATCAGACTATCATAAACCGCATCGCTCACGCTCGGTTTATCCAAGGTGTAATATTCGTAGCTATAACGATTTAACAGGTCTTTAATTTCGTCAATTCTTGTTTTTTTTTGGTGTCACTTTCAACCACCTTTCTGTAGAATAAATAAACATACACAGAAATCATAATTATCGTTACGTAAAGTAAAATCAAGCCAGTTGTCGGGACAATTGGCAGCCAATCAATACCACTAATCCACCCCTTCAGTGCGCCGTCAAGCAAAATTACCGGAATCAGAACGACCGCCCACAGAAGCACGGACAGAATAACAGCCCACGCAAATCTCAGCAAAATTCGTAATCTTCGACCCGTCACAATATCGCCCGACAAACGCAGCGCGTGGAACGGATACATTCCCGGCAACGTTACGATGATCATCGCAAAAACCGTAGAGGTCGCCCAATAGACGGACATTGCCACTATCAGAATTGTCGCACCGCCAGCCGCCATCAGAATCGGCGTTTGATTTAACACTCCCGAAGCATTAAGCGCACTATAAATAATCACCGCCACTGCCGCCGGCACCATTTGAATTAGGAAAACTCCGATGACAATTATCAGCGCAATTATGGGCGATCCAGAGCTATACAAACCATCGCGCATTTTCGGTTTTTTACCAATTAAAATAGCTCGCGTTAGCCAAACGGACGACAACCAAGTTAATAGACCCAGAAAAATTCCCGCTGCTTGCTGCACATTTCCACCAGCCGTTCCACTACCGGAAATATAACTAACCGCAACGCCAGAGAATAGGCTAATTGTTGTATAAATTCCACCGAATCCATTCGACTCAGCCTGATTCATCACATCTTTAAGTTGTTGGTATGTATCTTGCGACATGACGCTGGCTAAGGCAAACGTCAATATCGACATGACAATAATTAACGCCAAAAAAGTTTTCTTATTACGCCACACTAGACGGCAAGCTTCGCTAGTCAGCGACCAATATCCTGGAATTTTAAGATCTCGTTGGTAATCTCGCCGCTTAGTTAACCGAAAACTACGGTGAGGGCGACGCTGCAGAAAATTACGCCGCTGTTGATTTAATTTGCTAAAGTCACGCTTAATACCGGGCCATACACCTTTTTTATGATCAGCATTTGGCTTCTTAGGATTCTTGACTACTCGTTTTTTGGAGGTTTTCGTTGCCATAATTACATCTTTGTTGCGTTATTTCTCAGCCTTGCAATTCTATCTTCTAGCGGTGGATGAGTACTAAATAGTTTTGAGAAAAATCCGGGCTTCAAAGGATTATTCATGAACAAATTGGCGGTGGAAGAGCTTTGTTTTTGCATTGGTCTACCGTATTGACGTAATTTTTCCAGCGCGCTTGCCAATCCTTCAGTATCTCGCGTCAATAGCACACCCGAAGCATCCGCCAGATATTCACGCTGTCTACTAACCGCCAATTGGGTTATCGTTGCCAAAAGCGGCGCCAATATAACCACGATCAGCCCGAGAGCATAGACAATAGGATTAACATCACTATCACGGTCGTCACTATAAAACATCATTCTAAGCGCCAAATCTGCAAACAGTCCAATTGCGCTAACCAAACCAAAAGCAATCATACTCACGCGGATGTCGTAATTTCGCACGTGACTCATTTCATGCGCCATAACCGCCTCCAACTCACGCTTATCCATAATATCTAAAAGTCCAGTAGTTGCACCAACAATTGCATGATTCGGGTCGCGACCAGTCGCAAAAGCGTTTGGGGCTGGATCATCGATAATATAGACTTTCGGCATCGGCATACCAGAAGCGATAGACAAATTTTCCACCACTCGCCAAAGTTCAGGAGCGTCATTTTTACTAATTTCCTGAGCGCCAGTCATCATCATAGCCAACTTACCAGCTATAAAATACTGCAACCAAGCATATAACATCGCACATATGAAAATGATGAGCGCCAATGAATAGCTATCAGTCGCCGCTCCAATAAACAGACCGATAATTCCAATAATTATCACAAACACAGACATAATTAATATTGTGTTGCGTTTGTTTTGAGAAACTGCATTGTACATATGTTAATTATACCAAAAATCGCCCGCTAAAAATAGGCGAGCGATTTTCATTTCAGGGTTCGATTAGAACTTTACTTCAACTGGATTTTCAACGCTTGCACGGTCTTCAACGTCGAAGAATTCCTTAGCTTGGAAGCCAAACATTCCCGCGATGATGTTTGTTGGGAAAGTCTGAATCTTCGTGTTTAAATCGCGAACGCCACCGTTGTAGAATCGGCGAGCTGCTTGGATTTTATCCTCAGTGTCAACCAATTCTTGTTGTAATTGCAAGAAGTTTTGGTTTGCTTTCAATTCTGGGTAAGCCTCAGATACGGCAAACAAACTCTTCAAAGCGCCCTCCAAAGCGTTTTCAGCCTTAGCAGTTTCAGCCACGCTGCCAGCATTCATAATTGCTGAACGAGCTTCTGCGACCTTCTCAAACACTTCTTTTTCGTGTGTAGCGTAGCCTTTTACTGAGTTGACCAAATTTGGAATCAAATCAGTTCGGCGCTTTAGCTGAACAGTAATGTCGCTCCATGCCTCTTCTACGCGGTTGCGTAGTACCACCAAACTGTTGTATGCACCGATTACAACTCCTACGAGTACTAATAAAACTACTGCTACAACAATAAGCGTAATTACTAATGGACTCACTTCTTACCTTTGTCCCTTTCCTATTCAATATTATTTTCTTTACAACTTTGGTGCGCAAGGCGGGAATCGAACCCGCACGACTTTTGGTCAAGGGATTTTAAGTCCCTCGCGTCTACCAATTCCGCCACTCGCGCTTATTCATATACAATCCAGACGCCTACACGCCAGACTGCTTATATTATACTATATTCGCTAAGTAAAGTGTACAATTTCGCAAAACAAAAAATAGCCCAATACTCAGGACTATTTATCAAAAATTGGAGGCACGTACGAGAGTCGAACTCGTCTAAAAGGTTTTGCAGACCTCTGCGTAACCGCTCCGCCAACGCGCCACCACTTTTATTATATCAGATTTTGCAAAACATATCACAAACAGATCATCTAATAGCTGTAATATGTTTGGTGCGAGCGAGAAGACTTGAACTTCCACGAGCACAATGCTCACTAGCCCCTCAAGCTAGCGCGTCTACCAATTCCGCCACGCCCGCATAACCACTTACCATTATACCTGATTACGGGGTTTTGTAAACGGACTTTTTCTCTGTCGCCCAATATTGAACATCAACATAGCGATCGACGGGATTGACAACTTCGGTGCTTGCGTCGAGAGCTTTAATGTTCCGAATATGGATATAGTCAAACTTCGGCTGATACAAGGCAATCGCCGGGGCGTCTGCTTGCCAAGTGGCAGTAAACTTCGCATAGCGATCAGCGCGTTGCTTAGCTGAGATTTTAGATCGACCGCTCTCTAAAGCATCATCCGCTATTGCATTATTGTAATTGGAGAAATTCAAACCATTGTTGGTTGCCTGTGAAGAATGCCAATAGGCGTAAACATCAGGGTCGCCGCCCAAGGAGAGCTCATAAACCAACACATCAAAATTGCGCGGCTGCAAAACTGTCTGAAGAATATTTTGAGTGGCGTCGTTCGGATCGACAACTTTAATATCCGATTCTATATTCAGCTCGTCATACCAAACTTGAGCCAAATATCTGGCGACCTTTTCGTAATTGCTATTCTTTAAAACAACCACGTTGAGTTTTAACTTATCATTTCCCTTCTGGCGAACATTATTTACACTCTTCCAGCCCTCAGCATCCAGTAGAGATTTCGCTTTCTTGACGTCATAACTAGACGAGTTCGAACTCTTTCCCAGGAACTTGTTAAGCGTTGGGCCAGACAATTCCTCTGTAGACAATGACAAAGATTGGCGCAGCTTGGATGTGTCGACACTGAGCGACAAAGCTTGGCGAACAGCTTTTGATCGCAAGAACTGGCTATTGTTGTTAAACAGTGCGTAAACTCCGTTATTCAAAGAATGCGCTTCTGCGATATACATAGATTTTACCTCGGCGGATTGATCTTTATAAATCAATTCTGGAGTTCCTGTAATTTCTCGCGTACGCAAACTTTTCGCAATATCATCTTGCGTCGGATACGCGTACAACTGGAATCGCTCTAACTTAGGCGTACTGCCATAATAATTGCTATTCGACTGCAAATATAGCACTTTTTTACTGCCATCGCTCGTTACGTTCTGCAGCAATCTAAAGGCGAATGGGCCGCTGGATATAGGCGACTTATTAAAATCATGTTCACGTAAATTCGACGGTTTAACATCTTTTAATATATGTTTAGGAATAATCGGGAATGTCAAAGCGTGGACAAACGGCGAATATGACGACGGCAAGATAAACTTCACCGAATCGTCAGACACTTTCTCGAATTTTATAGACTTCCAGCCAGATATCTCAGCCCCAACTTCTGGATTCGCTAATAGCTTCAACGTAAAAATTACGTCGTCCGCCGTTAAATCTTGCCCGTCTGACCACTTCAAGCTCTTCTTTAGCTTAACCGTATATTCAGTTTCTTTATCATTCACGCTGATACTATCCGCCATGTCAGTCTTTATATTGCCCGTTGGGTCATATCGATACAGACTTGAAAATAGCAACTTCGCGGCGGATTTTTCAGCATTAGTTTTTGCGAAAATCGGATTTAAGTTTTCCAAAGGACCCAGCACACCCTCAGAATATGATCCGCCAGAAGTGTACGCCATTGTCGTGAAAGAATTGCGAGAAATATGCCACTGCACCGCACTGGCGCCAATCATCACCAACACTAGAATAATCCAAACAGAAACCCGACGCCGCACATTAGACAAACGGTCCAACCTGAGGTCACGAATTTATGCGCATGGCGCAAGCTCCCCTTTTCAATCTTACGCAGACGCTTATTGACATCTTTACTGGAAACTTTTTAGCCGCGCAAAACGATTCCATGACGAATTATCTGAGCTCAAATCTATTCTCCTATTTTTTTGCAATCCCGGCAAAATCATACTTGCCAAAAATCGATAGCACAAAAATCACCGCAAAAACAATAGTTACATCAAACAAGTTTTTATCAAATCCGCGACGAGTAGTGAATAATTCCCCAGACGAGCCGAATCCTGCACCCAAACTTGCGCCTCGTTGCTGCAACAAAATTGCGATAATCATCAGTACGGCAGATCCAAGCGTCACGTACGGTAAAATTGTATCAATTAGCATATTACTCCTTTTCTTCCCGCTGCAAAACCAGCGCGCTACTTATAATATAGTTTACCAAACTCAATATAATCCCGGCAATAATTGAATGCGCAAAAGTCATAGAAATTCCTGGCGCCAAAGCGAGCGAGATATAAACCATAAAGCCGTTCACAATTAAGGTAAACAGTCCTAAGGTCAACAAAATCGCAGGTAAAGCCAAAATCGTAACAATTGGCTTCAATACGCTATTTACTACCGAAAATATCAGACCGGCCATCATAAATGTCCACGCGGAAGTTGCGCCCGGAGTTTCGTTTCCAAGCAGCCGCACTGCAACCCAAATACCTACCGAGTTAAGAATCAGCCGAATTAAAAACGTTGCAAATTGTCTTTTCATTAGTCTTATTATATATAATTTATGCTTTATTGTCGATTGAATGCTTGATTTTAAGATAAGTGCTTAATCAAATTCGCCTTTTTCGTGCCAACTTCCGCCTGCAATTCCGTATAATCCGCCTCGATAATTTTTTTCACACTACCAAACTTCCTCAACAATTTCGCACGTGTCTTCGGGCCGATCCCCTGGAATTTCTTCCAGTTGGTTTTTCGTCTGATTTTGACGCTTCAGCGCTGTATGATAACTCACAGCAAATCGGTGTGACTCGTCACGAATCCGCTGGAAAAGCTTGACGATATCTGTCGTCGCAATAGAACTTTTTGTAAAATTGTCCCGGCTGGAACCGTCATCAATAGCAGAGCCTCGTAAGTTCTTTGAGTGCGAGCCGGCGTTGCGCTGAGCAGGATGCAAATTTACCACATACACATCATTGTCTTCGTGAACAGTGACATCCTGATGAATAGATTTTTGCAGTTCCTCGATATATGACATGTCAATTTGTGAGCCAGTTTTATGAATAATAATTTCTTCCTCGCGTTTGGCGATGCTAATAATCGGCAATTTTATTCCGCGCTCATCCCTTGCCTTAATCGCCGCCGAAAGCTGACCCTTTCCGCCGTCAATCAACAACAAATCCGGACGACCCCAGCTTTTGATATTTCGCTCGCCAAGTCGCCTAAAAATCACCTCGTACATATTTCCAGTGTCGTCGTTTTTTTCACCCACCTTAAATTTGCGATATTCCGCACGATCGCTCGCACCATTCGTAAAAACTACCATACTCGCCACGACTTGACGTCCGTTCATATGAGAAATATCATAACCCTCAATTCGTACTGGAATATTTTTCAAACCAAGCAGTTTCGCTAAATCAGCCAGAGCCTTATCTTTTGAAATATCCAAAAATTCCTTATCGCCAAACATAACGCGTCGCTGAAGTTCTTGCATGGCGCGCAACTTATTCCTCAGACTTGCCGCCCGCTCAAAATCGTGAAGTCCCGCAGCTGTTTTCATATCACGCTCCAGCTCCACAGCAATAGCCTTGCGATTTCCCTTAATATAACTTATCAATTTACGCAAACCAGCTTTATACGCGTCCGAACCATCACTTATCTTCGGACTTAAACCCAAATCCTCATCCAACTTTGACTGCCCAGGGCGTCTTTGGTGAGTGAGATATGGAAAAATTCGCCTCAAATAGCGCAATGCCTTTTTTAACGCAAAACCATTGTAAAATGGACCAAAATAATCTGCACCATCATCGGCAGGATTCCGCGTAAAACTGACCGTCGGCCAATCGCTTTTCATATCAATCCGAACATACATCTGAGATTTGTCATCGCGCAACAGAACGTTGTATCGCGGCATATAACGCTTGATCATCTCGCTTTCCAAAAACAGCGCATCAACCTCACTCTCAGTTTCAATCCAATCAGTATCAAAAATCTCCGCCACTAGCGCCATAGTTTTGTTATCTCGCCCGCGCGAATCTTGAAAATACTGACGTACGCGATTTTTAAGAACCGCCGCCTTGCCAACATAAATTACCTCGCCGCTCGCCGACTTATGAAAATAAACACCGGGCGTTCGCGGCAAAGTTTTCAGCTTGGCTTGCAATGCTTGATTCATTAAATATATTACAATCTAAATACGACAATTATGCAAGCATTCTTCTAGCGATTGACTAATCTTCCAACCACTTTTTGAGAACTATCGCCTGATTATGTTCCGTATCTTTGGCGCCATATAACAGTGTAACTGCAGATTGTTTGTTCCAATTATTCTTTGCTTCGGCAGCCGCAGGATCATTATCTAGCTCCTTCATATAACGGCGAGAAAATTCCGGGAATTTTTCTGGATCATGATTAAACCATTTGCGTAATTCATCGGTCGGGGCAATTTCTTTATTCCACTCGTCCAATGCAGCTCGTTCTTTACTAATCCCGCGCGGCCACAATCGATCAACCAGCACACGATAACTACCGTCTGACGCGGTCGACCCATAAATACGTTCAATTTTATACTTCGTCATAATTTCATATAACTACAAATCATTAATCAGATCAATAAAAAGCGAAAGCTAACCATTCTTCAATATTTATTCGACGCTACGTAAATATTCCTCCAAAAACTCACTCCAGTCAGACGCATTCTTCTCGCGGAAATAGGCACGAAGAAAATTAACCATAATTTGATGACGATTCTCTGCTTCTGCTCGTCCTGGTTCAGTTAACATCAAACCTTTCAATTTCAGCAGTTTCTCAAAGAAGTGATTGATAAATCCGTCAGTGTCATGCGTATTGCCATCAGCGTTATATTCGTGCGCCGCCAGATTGACATTCGGCCAGACTTTAGGATCAAAAATCCGACCGCCGTGATGACAAGCATAAGCCAACGCCCGCTCAATGCCGACCGCACCAATAGCATCACACATATCAGCGTCAGACGCTAATTTCCCTGCCAGCCGCTGCGGCTGCTTGCCGTTCAGCCGTTTGCTATAACCAATCGCCGCAATATTTTCCAGCACAACCTGACTTAAATCATCAGCTATCTCTGCCTGCGCCATAATGTCTACTGCGTTAGTCAATTTCCGCCTGCGTTTTACCGACTAATTTATAATCATCAACATCATGCAGCCAAGCCGTCAATAACACTTCTTGCAGGTTCACCGATTCGCTGCATTCGTTAGCAAAACGCTCTGCCAACAACGCTACTCGCTCGACATGATCATCAGCATGCCCCGAAGTGTCGCCGCCCAGTAACTGACGAACTTTAGTCTTTACTATTTCAAGCTGAGAAATTTGTCGATCGTTCATACTCATATTATACATAAAGCAGAGTCGCCTACTGACGCTTATTAGCATACAAAGCGTAATATTCTTTGGGAAGATAATTCATATTAAGCCACCGGGCTTCCATTATTTCAAAGTTGCATTTTATGTCACAATCAGACGCGTGCGCCGCAAAAACTCGAACTGAAAATTTGGCATATGATTCATGAGAATTAGCTTTTCCGAGATATCGCAGATTATGTATCTTTAATCCAATTTCTTCCAAGACCTCTCTAACGGCAGCCTGTTCATAGCTCTCATTATGCTTCACCCCGCCTCCCGGTAGAGCCCACTTCTGGCGACTAAAACGACCTCTAACTAATAAAATCCTACCATCATCACGATAAACAATCACCCGCACGCGATCCTTCTGTGATGCAATCCTAAAAATTAGCGATACGACACATGCAATTCCACGAAAAATTGCCCGCCCAAATGAGCTGAATATCTCGCCAACTATCGATCCTTTGTGAGACATAATTAGTAGAAACTTTCTCCTTTGGCGACAGTTTATTCTGTGGTTACGCCGTCAAAATCTTCTTCGTTAACCTCCGCTTCTTCACGCGTTGCCCGAACGATTCCATCCTTGTGATGTGCCGGACTATAAATAGTATAAAGCTTAAGCGGCTCTTCGCCGGTATTTATCACATTATGCTCAGCGCCCGCCGGCACAATAATAGCACTACCGTCGGAAACAATATATTCATTGCCATCAATCAAAACCTTACCTTCGCCAGACTCAAATCTGAAAAATTGATCATTCTCCTCGTGAATTTCCGAACCAATTTCCCCGCCAACAGACAGGCTCATCAACACCAATTGACAATGCTTCGCAGTATATAGAACTTGACGAAAATTATTATTTGCCAACGTAAGCTCTTCAATATTTCCACTAAAACCCTTCATAAATCCCCCTTCTATTTCGCAGCTTTTTCCAAAGCGTCAATCAACGTCTGCTTTGGCTTCATGCCAATCATTTCAGCAACTTCCTCGCCGCCAACAAAAATCTTCATATTTGGAATTCCCTGCACGCGATATTCCATAGCCAATTGCGCATTTTCCTGACTCGCTTCAGTGTCAACCTTAACAATATCAAACTCTGTCTCTTCGGCAATTTGATGCAAGAGCGGAGCCATTGCGCGACATGGCGGACACCACGGCGCCCAAAAATCAACTAGCACAGGACCGTCGCTTTTTAGCACCTTATCTTCGAATTCTTGCTTTGTTGTAATTTCATATAAAGCCATTATTTCCTCCTTTTCTGGCATTTTTACAAACTCCCGTCACAACTAACGGGCCGTCAATATAACAATCGCTAATTTCATGCGCAATCTGTTTTCTCATTTCATCGGCAATTTTAATATCCATCAAGCCATCGCAGCCACTACACACAAAATGATCGTGATCATCCTTACGAATATCATATCGCAAGCAACCCTTTTTTGTCGGCGGCGCCAAACCAATCATCCCGTCGCCACACAGGCGTTGAGTTATTCGATGCACCGTCGTGTCGCTGACTTCAGGATGAATGTTCCGCAATTCCTGAGCAATTTCCGCATTCGTCGCATGATGCTTACTCTTTAAAATCGCCATCACGTCATTCGTGTATTTTGTTGATCGCCTAACAATTTGCGTCATGTTCCTATTGTAAAGTATTTACAATAAATAAACAAGGCTTTTGCTCCATAAATTGACTTATATCCATATATTCCATATAATAGTCAAAGTCTATGAACTCCCGACGGTGAGTTCCTCTAATATACATTTTTGAATAATTAAGAACGCTCAGTTTTCTGCGCAGTTTATAAATATTAATTTATTATCGAAAGGAATTGATTTGAAAAAAACAAACCAAACAGCAAAAGAAATATTTCGTCTATTTTGGAAGACGTCAGAGCCGTACAAACACCGCCGAAACTTGGCAATATTTTTTGCAATGCTAACTCTCGTGGTTACTATTTTTGTCGGGCCGCTCATAATTGCTCAGCTTCTTAGTATCATCCAACATAATCAGCTGCACGACTCAAAAAACCTATGGGCATTAATTGCTTTATACAGCGTTAGTGGATTATGGTCGAGCGTCATCGGCTGGCGATTAGTTTTATATCTCGCCTGGACATTCGAAACCGCCATGCAGCGAGATTTGTACGCTCGGTGCTTCAGCAAACTGACCAACCAAACATTATTCTTCCATTCAAATAAATTCGGCGGGTCGCTCGTTAGCCAAACAAATAAATTAGTTGGGGCGATAGAAAGTTTTTGGGACACGATAATTTGGTCAGTTTTGCCACTAGTTGTTTCACTGGTCGGTTCGATAATTGTCCTATCAACCCTTCTTTGGCAATACGCGTTATTCTTACTCATCTTCTCAATTGTTTTCAGCATCGTCGTTTATTATGGATCCAAGCCAATGGCGAAATTGACAAAAAAAGAAGCCAAAGCCAGCAATAAATTGAACGGACAATTAGCCGACGTAATCTCAAACGTTCTAGCAGTCAAGTCATCTGGCGCCGAAGCTACGGAACAGAAATTTTTCACAAAAACCGTCAACTCTTGGCGAAACTCAAGCCTCGACGTAATGCGCGGATTCTTAAAAGTCAGCACTATATATTCATCAATCAACATGGTTATTAAAATCGGAGCAATCGCCTTCGCAGTGTACGCAGCCCAGAATAATTTGGTGTCAGTGGCGTCTGTTTATCTTATTATCACCTACACTGGAAGTGTCGCACATGAATTGTGGAACATGAACGGAATCATGCGCAATTACAACCGAATTATCGGTAACGCAAATGATATGGTAGAAATCTTACAAACGCCAACGACATTGATTGATAAAAGTGATTCAAAGCTAAAAGTTACAAACGGCGAAATTTCTATGGATAAAGTAACTTTCACGCACGACGAGGGTCAAGGCGACACTCTATTCCACGACTTCTCTCTGGATATTAAACCGGGCGAAAAAATAGGTTTGGTCGGAGCGAGCGGTTCTGGAAAAACGACACTCACTAAGTTGCTATTACGCTTCGCCGACATTGACTCGGGAAAAATTACCATCGACGGACAAGATATTTCCGAAGTCACCCAAGCAAGTTTGCGCGCCAAAATCGCTTACGTACCGCAAGAGCCATTACTATTCCACCGCTCCGTGCGCGAAAACATCGCTTACGGTCGACCTGATGCAACGGACGCAGAAATTGAGGAAGCTGCCAAAAAAGCTGGCGCTTACGATTTTATCGTTGGACTTAAAGACGGTTTGACACAATGGTTGGCGAGCGCGGAACCAAATTATCCGGCGGACAGCGACAACGAGTTGCAATTGCTAGGGCAATCCTAAAAGATGCGCCAATTCTAGTCCTCGATGAGGCGACTTCAGCGCTAGATTCCGAGTCAGAAGCGTTGATCCAAAAATCTCTGGAAACGTTGATGGAGAGTCGAACCTCAATTGTCATTGCCCATCGCTTATCTACGATTGCTAAGTTGGATCGTATAATTGTTTTGAAAAATGGGAAAATCGTCGAGGACGGATCGCATGATGAGCTCATCAATAAAAAACGCGGTGTTTACGCAAAATTATGGGCGCGGCAATCTGGCGGATTTATTGAAGAATAGTCCAATCTGCATACGCTAATTATGTTATAATTAAGATATGGAATCTTTTATTCACTTGATAACTAGCTTCGGCGTATTGGCAATTTTATTAGTAATTTTCGCAGAATCTGGCCTACTAATCGGCTTCGTCTTACCTGGCGACAGCCTGCTTTTCACCGCTGGATATATGGTTCAGCAAAACATCCTACACATTGACATTCACATTTTTGCGCTTTTGGTTTTTGCGGCGGCAGTGCTGGGCGACAGTGTTGGCTATAGTTTCGGCCACAAAGTTGGACGCAAGTTGTTTGAAAAAGAAAATTCCCGATTCTTTAAGAAAAAATATTTGGAGCAAACAGAAAAGTTTTACGACAAGCACGGCTCAGCGACAATCGTCCTGGCTCGATTTGTGCCAATTGTAAGAACCTTCGCCCCAATCGTTGCCGGCGCTAGTAAAATGCACTATAAAACGTTCTTAACTTTCAATCTTATCGGTGGATTTCTTTGGTCGTCAGCATTCGTTTATCTAGGCTTCTACGCTGGCGAGTTTTTGACCAAAGCAGGCGTAAATATTGAAGTTGCAGCAATCCTCATCATCTTCCTGTCCGTCTCACCAATGGTTATTCATGCTTTGAAGCAGCCAAATACTCGCGCCTTGTTAAGAAAACAATTGTCGGTTCTCCTCTCGAAAACCAAGCGTAAAAAATAATCTTAAAGCATCTTTTTCAGATATTTGCCAGTGAACGAATTTGGTACCTTGGCGATATCTTCAGGCGTACCACAAGCCACAACAGTACCGCCGCCAATTCCACCCTCTGGACCCATATCAATTATCCAGTCGGCTGACTTTATGACGTCCAAATTATGCTCAATGATAATCATACTATTACCACCCTCAACCAATTGCTGTAAAATCCCCAACAGTCGCTTTACGTCAGCAGAATGAAGCCCGGTGGTCGGCTCGTCCAGAATGTACATAGTTTTTCCAGTGGAACGCTTGGAGAGTTCCGTTGCCAATTTAATTCGCTGCGCCTCACCGCCTGAAAAAGTAGTTGCTGGCTGACCAAGTTTAATATAGCCAAGCCCAACCTCGACCAACGTCTGTAATTTCCGCGCAATATTCGGCACGCTGTCAAAAAACTCCGCCGCTTGATCAATCGTCATATCCAGAACATCAGCAATCGTCTTGTCCTTATACTTAATCTCCAGCGCCTCGCGATTATAACGTTTGCCGTGACACTCGTCACATTGAACGTAAACGTCCGGCAAAAAGTGCATTTCAATTTTTATCACACCATCACCCTGACAATTTTCGCAGCGACCGCCTTTAACGTTAAAGCTAAATCGTCCAGATTTGTAGCCTCTAACGTTAGCCTCGGGCGTGCTAGCAAAAAGCTCGCGAATCGGCGTAAAAATCCCAGTATATGTTGCTGGATTAGAGCGCGGCGTTCGACCAATTGGCGACTGATCTATGACAATCGCCTTATCAAGCAAATTCACACCTTCTATAGCGTCGTGCAACCCTGGCGCTGTCGTTGCGCGATTCAGCTCTGCCGCTAGTTCCCGCGCCACAATGTCATTCACAAGCGTCGACTTTCCGCTACCAGAAACACCAGACACTACAGTCATCAAACCCAGAGGAAACTCCACATCAATGTTCTTAAGATTATTTTCGCGAGCGCCACGAACAATCAACTTTCTATCTTTCACGACTTTGCGACGCTTTTTCGGAACGGCAATTTTTTCCGCCCCAGATAAATAGCGACCCGTTATACTGTTCTCATTTTTCGCAACAATTTCAGGCGTCCCCATTGCCACCACTTGACCGCCATTCACACCAGCTCCCGGTCCCATATCCACCAGAAATCACTCTGACGAATCGTGTCCTCGTCATGCTCAACCACCAGCACAGAATTGCCCAAATCACGAAGGCGCTTCAACATATCAATCAACTTATCGTTGTCGCGTTGATGAAGTCCAATTGACGGTTCGTCCAGCACATAAAGCACGCCCTGAAGTCCAGCGCCAATTTGCGTCGCCAAGCGAATTCGCTGCGCCTCGCCACCACTAAGCGTGTTAGCCGCTCGACTTAGTTCCAAATAGTTCAGCCCAACATTACTCATAAACGCCAAACGAGATTTGATTTCCTTCACAATCAAGCGAGCAATCGTCATTTCTTGCTCGGTCAATTGAAGCTTATTATCAAACAAATCCAATGCATCATCGACACTCAAATCACACACGTCAACGATATTCAATTCATGAACCGTCACCGCCAAAACCACAGGTTTCAGGCGCGCACCTTTACAGGCATAACAATCCCTCTCGCGCATAAATCGCTCAATATCTCGTCGCATAAAATCACTATCAGTTTCTTTCCAGCGTCGCTCCAGATTAGGAATAACACCCTCGTAAGTCGTATCATAATGCCGACCGCCACCCAAATCAACGCGATATTTTTGGTCGCCAGTTCCGTATAATATTTTATGTTTAGCATCATCAGAAAGCTTGCCTACGGGAACTTTCAAGCTAAATCCGTGAGCTTCAGCAACAGACGCCAATCGCTTCATATTCCAAGCGTCAGAGTTCATTCGATTATACGGTCGAATTGCGCCTTCGGAAATTGTCAAATTGTTATTAAAGACCAATTCTGGATCAACCTCCAGCCTCGAACCCAAACCCGTACACACAGGACAAGCTCCCTGAGGCGCGTTAAAACTAAACAGTCGCGGCTCCAGCTCTGGAATATCGACATCAGGATGATCAACACAAGCGTATCTCTGCGAAAATGTCTTCACTTCATCATTATCCGCGTCTAAAACCTCGATAACTCCCCTGACCCAAATCCAGCGCTTGCTCAACGCTCTGACTCAGTCGAGATCGCATTTCCGCCGTCAACGCCAACCTATCAACCACCAACTCGATGTTATGCTTGTAGCTTTTTTGCAGCTCCGGAAATTCATCCAGCGCGTACACCACACCGTCCACGCGAACCCTGGCATAACCAAGCCGCTGATATTGCTCCGGAATATGCGCAAACTCACCTTTTTTATTCTTAACAATTGGCGCCAATAGCAAAATTCGCTTATCAACAAATTGTCGCAGAATCTCATCAATAATCACCTCGGTCGTGCGACGCGTCACTTCATTGCCACAAATCGGACAATGCGGCACGCCAATTCGCGCAAACAAAAGCCTCAGATAATCATAAATTTCCGTCACCGTAGCCACGGTAGATCGCGGGTTGCGGCTGGTCGACTTCTGGTCAATTGAAATCGCTGGACTAAGCCCTTCAATCGAATCAACATCAGGTTTATCCATCGTCCCCAAAAACTGACGCGCATAAGAATTGAGGCTCTCCATATAGCGGCGCTGACCTTCGGCGTAAATCGTATCAAATGCCAGGCTGGATTTCCCAGAACCCACTAAGCCCAGTAATCACCACCAGCTGATCTCGCGGAATCTCAATATCTACATTTTTCAGATTGTGCTCACGAGCACCTTTAACACGAATTACCTCTGTCATAACCGCTATATTATACAGGTTTTTGACAATTTTTTCCAGTCCAAATATCGGCGCAAATCAGAGTTAAAACACATTACGCTTATGATTGCAAGTCAATATCTTATTTGCTACAGTTAGATCTATGAGAAAGCTGGGCATTTACTTAGTTATAACACTCGGAGCGATACTACTCGCGCCTTTCGTGATCGACCAGCTATTTTTCTTCTTTTTCCTAGGAAAAATCCCATTCACAAACATCAGCCTGCCCGCAATTTTAATGGTTATTTTCTGGGCAATTATCGTACCGTTGGCAATTATCCTCAGAAAATCACTTTCTGCCCTGTTCTGGGAATTCATTAGCATTGCCGGCGAAATCGCGCAACGACGAATCAACAGAAAAATCCGCTATTTTACACCAAACCAAAAAAGCGAACTTATTTTATTATCAATTTATTTACTTTCCAGTATGAAAAAGAGCGAGCCTTATGATGAGATTGAATCTCAAAAGCTCGCTCCGTCTATGACTTAATTTTTTACAGCCGTTTTCTCAGTACCAACGCACCAGCTGCGACAGCCACAACAGCTAATCCACCAACCGTCCAAGTTGAAGTTCCTGTTTCAGCCAAACGTCCTGACGCTTTTCCTGGCTTTTGGTTAAGAGCAGCAGAAGTAGAGCCTGTGGATGGGGCTACAGTTCCACCCGCACCTGAGCCAGGAGTTACAGGCTGAGCTGCTGGCAGAGTTCCCACGCGGAAGACATTGTTGTGTCCGCCGAGTGACACAAGAAACATCTTAGATCCATCACTCGACACGGCTGTCGCAGACTCAGAAGTATTCTCTGTGTGCCAAGTTCTACCCCCGTCTACTGACGTATGAAACGTCATAATTCCAGCGTGAACCTGGGAGCGGTCATCAATAAACAGTTTTTTGCCGTCATCGCTAATCCTCGTACTATATGCATTGTTAGCCGAAGTTGGAGCGTTTGAAGGAGTCCAGTGATTACCACCATCAAGCGAAATCCTATCTCCATCAAATATGGTATTTCCATTATTACCGAATGATATCGCCCCTATACTGTTTGAAAAATTGGAAATTTCCGTCCAAGTTTGACCATAATCAGTTGATTTCGCTATTTTGTTGGCAGCGTCTGTAGCTATCATTGTGCCGTTATTAAACACATACTCAGGACACGACACATTATTAGTACCTTTCTGAGTCCAGGTCTGACCGTTGTCAGTAGAAATGTGGGTTGTGTAGACACTACCACTAACAGAACACGCCGTTAAAAAAAGGAAACGTCTGGACTAATATTTATAGACATAGGGCGTGAAGGCGACGACCTCTCTGCCCAGTTCTGACCACCGTCTGTTGATATATAGAAATGCTGGTTGTCCTCAGATAACAATACCATCTTAGATTCGTCTGTGCTAATTAGCGAGTCCCTTATTACTGTCTGCTTCGAAAATATTTTTTTCTCCAAGTAGCCCCATCATCTGCGGACATCCATAAGTTTGTGCCCCTAGGAGAGCCATCTTCCTTTCGAATAAAAAAAGCTTTGAACCGTCTGGACTGATATAAACATCACCAGTACTACTAGGATCAGTAACTGGCACTGACGTTAAAGTCTTCCACGTGTACTTTGCTTCTTCTGCTTTTAGCCAGTGGTGACAGAGCTGTAGATAAAGACAGTGTGAGCATAAGCATTAAAGCTACTGCACTCTTTAATATGTTTTTTTCTTATTTTTGTATAACATTTTTTTCTCCCAATTTGTTTTTTTGTTATATACGAATAATCAAGCGTGCGATCTACAGCCGTTTTCTCAGCACCAACGCACCAGCTACAACGGAGATAACAGCTAACCCACCAACCGTCCAAGTTGAAGTTCCTGTTTCCGCCAAACGCCCTGACGCTTTTTCCTGGCTTTTGCCCAGGAGTGACAGAAGTAGAACCCGTGGATGGGGTGACAGTTCCACCTGCACCTGAGCCAGGAGTTACAGGCTGAGATGTCGGCAGAGTTCCCACGCGGTAGACAAATCTACCGTTCTCAATGTACGCATTAAACAACTTAGATCCGTCATTCGACATAGCTGTAATACTGTCGCTAAGATCTTCCGAATGCCAAGTTCTGCCTCCGTCTACTGATGTAAGAAGTGTCGTTTTTCTAACGCCGGCAGCAACCAACCTAGCAGTAACAAATAACTTCTTACCATCATCACTAATACCCGTCTGGTAAAATGTGTAGCCAGCTGGGATTGGAGCGTTTGAAGGAGTCCAGTGATTACCACCATCCAACGAAATCCTATCTTCATTAAATACGTTATTTCCGTTATTACTGAATGACTTCACGTTTAAAACATTAGGGGTTTCCGTCCAGGTCTGGCCATAATCAGTTGATCGCGCTATCTTGTCGTAAATTGTAGTAATAATTGTGCCGTTGTTAAACGCATACTTAGGGCACATCACATTATTAGTACCTTTCTGAGTCCAGGTCTGACCATCATCAGTAGAAATGTGGGTTATATAGGCACCACTACCACCAGAACATCCCACTAAAAAGGAACCGTCTGGACTAATAGTCGGAGATACCACGCCATTATTCTGACTCTCCGTCCAACTCTGACCACCGTCTGTTGATATATAGAAAGTCGATACTCCAATAGATCCTAATACTATCTTAGACCCGCCTGCGCTAATCGACACGAATTCTATTGTTGTCTGCTTCGAAAATATTTTTCTCCAAGTAGCCCCATCATCTGCGGACATCCATAAGCTGCTTGTATTATGAAGACTATCTAACTCTGGGATAAAAAGCTTTGAGCCGTCTGGACTAAAATAAACACCTACTGGTCTATTAGAGGCTGGCACTGACGTTAAAGTCTTCCACGTATACTTTGCTTCTTCTGCTTTAGCCAGTGGTGACAGAGCTGTAGATAAAGACAGTGTGAGCATAAGCATTAAAGCTACTGCGCTCTTTAATATATTTTGTACTTTTATTTTGTTTTTATATAACATTTTTTCCTCCCAATTTGTTTTTGTTATATACGAATAGTTTATACCTATTCTGGCATATTACATGACATTGGTCCCTCACCCAATTTACTGTTTGTTTTCACTACATAGTAATGATTGCTTTTAAATTAACATAAGCGCATACGCCGTGTCAACAGTTTTTTATAAAAATATACAACGATTTTAAAAGAGCGCGACTTACAGCCGTTTTCTCAGCGCTAATCCGCCAGCTGCGACGGCGATAACAGCTAACCCACTAACTAGCCAAACAGAGTTTCCTGTTTCGGCAAGAATTCTTGAGGGTTTTTCTGGTTTCTTACTGGAAGTGGATGACGACGCCGCAGTAGTTGAAGCGCCTGAGGATGGAGTGGCAGCTCCGCTCGCGCCTGAGCCTGTACTGCCAGGAGTTACGGGTGGAGGTGTCGGTAGAGTTGCTAGGCGATAATAAGACGCGCCGGTTGTCATGTCATAGAACATTGCGAATATTCTGGACGCCGACGAAGACGAATAAACGCTACCAGAACCAGCCTCATTATCACCCCGCGACGTCCAGGTTTTACCGCCGTCTACTGACATTACAATATATGGCAAATTGGGAGGCATCCATGACTGCTGGTCGAACGTAGACAAACAGCCTCTTACCATCATCACTAACTCCTGTCTGCATAATATAATCATCCACCTTCTGAGTCGGAACTTCAGCAGGAATGGACGCCCAGCTGGCACCACCATCTAATGAAATTTTGTGACCATCAAATAGGCTGTTACCGTTAGTGCTGATGGACATGAGGGTTGTATCATAGACAGCGTGAGTCCCAGCACTTGTCCAAGTCAATCCGTAATCATCAGACCTCTTTACTGCACTAGGGGTTCCATCTATCGCAATCATCTTTCCGCCATCAAGCACGCGCTCAGGACAAATATTGCCCTTCTGCGTCCAAGTTTGACCATTGTCAGTAGAAACATAAAGCGGAGGAGTTTCACCATCATCTCCACACCTAGCCAGAGTGGAGCCGTCTGGGCTCATAAATAAATGGTTATTACTGGGGTCTATATTGTTAGACTTCACCCAATTGCGCCCACCGTCAGTTGACATATAAAAAGATTTTTCTCCACGCCGACCATTCACAATCATCTTAGACCCGTCTGTGTTTACTAGCAATCTATTCGCGGAATCTGGCATCGCAAAACTATTCCAACTTACACCATTATCTGCGGAGATTAACAATTTCATATCGCCAGTATTAGCATCTTCTCGCAGTATAAAAAGCTTTGATCCGTCTGGACTAATAATCGCTTCTCTAAATTCATCATCTCCTGGTACAGTTACATCCTTCCACGTATACTTAGGCGATTCCTCTGCTCTAACCAAAGGAGATAAGACTGCCAATGCTGATAATGCAAATACAAATACTAAGGACAGCGCTCCTCTGTATACTGCGCGTTTTCTGTTCTTAATTAACATCCGTTCCCCAATTTTTTTATTTTTCTATGCGAAACCATCCTTCCGATTTTAGCATAACCGAATTTCAGGCGTCAACAGAAGGCAGGACAGATTCCAGCCATAATTGCAATTCTTGCAAAATAAACTGCTGTTCGTCAGTCGCACTAGGCGCTAATCGTTGCAGAGATTTCATAAATTGCGGCAGTTGCGCCTGTAAATGCTCATTGCGCCATTCTTCCCATTGTTGTAACTCATCTTCACTAAGCAAATTAGGAAAACTTCGCGCTTTATAATGCAGCAATAGTGGCGACAATCGCTCATCCTGAAAATCCGGATGAAAATCAGCCAATTCGCGCTCATCAGCATTACGTACAGCCTCAACGCGAACTCGATCGCTATTGTCCAAAAATCCATCGTATAATTGCGCTTCTGGATCGGTCATTTTCTTAAACTCTGGCTTATTTTCAAATATACTACGCAGCCTTTCGGCAAAATCTGGATGAGAAAGTAAAATATCTTGGTGCTTCTGTACAGTTTCCGCATCCAGAGAAATCTTCTCCCAGCCATCGCCTTGAGTCAACACACCAAGCGGCGAAACTGCCGGGCAGCGATTATATTGCAATTCCTTAACTGGCAATTTAACGAAATCCTCAGCTTGCCTTTCTTCCCATGTTGCAAATATCTTCGCCGACAATTCCTCAACGCTCAGATCAACAAACGGCGTCGGATCATAACGCAAATCATAAACAATCACGCCACCATTTCGGCTCGTGGTTAGCGGAAAAGCCACAGTCGTTTTGGCGAATTCTTTATCATAACGACCACTCGCATAAACAAAAGGTTTTTTATCATCGACATTCACCAGTTTCTGAACCAATTTCTTATCGCGCATTTTCAGCAAATAGTCGTACATTTGCGGCTGATTCTGCTTAATCAATTTAGTCACAGCAATCAACGCGGTCACGTCCGCTAGCGCATCATGCGCGTTCTCGTGCTCTATTCCATTAGCTTTCGTGATGAGTTCCAAGCGGTTGCTCGGCTCACCTTTGTCGTCAATCGGCCATTCAATTCCCTCAGGTCGAAGCGCCCTGGTTAAGCGTACCACATCCAATAAATCCCATCTGGATCGACCGTCTTTCCAAGTCCACTCGTATGGATCGTAAAAATTCCGCCAGAACAAATGACGAATAAACTCGTCGTCAAAACGGATATTATTAAATCCAACAGCAATCGTATCAGGCGTAAATATTTCCTCGCTTAACATACGCGCAAATTGAGCCTCAGTATAGCCTTCTTCGACAGTTTTTTGCGGCGTTATACCCGTCACCATCAACGCATCAGGACTCGGCAACGTATCGTCATTTAGCGTCACGAGAATATTATACGGTTCACCAATCGGCTGCAAATCCATATCGGTTCGCTGACCAGCAAATTGCATAATTCGATCTTGCCTGGGATTAAGACCGCTAGTTTCAAGATCGTAGAAGAAAAATGTTTGCGCCATATTTATATTATATCATCAAGCTCACGCTAATTTACACCAGCAGAATTTATTGCTCGACCAATGTAAACGGCATAGATTCGCCAATCTGAATCAAGCTTTCACCAATCGCCCCTTGACGCAATAATTCGTGAGTAATTCCCATTTTTCGCATAATATCTCGCAAGCGATTAACAGATTCAAACTGATCAAAATTAGTCCGACGAGCAAACTTTTCAATCTTAGCACCCGTAACAATAAACTCAATCTTCTCATCTTCATCGTCAGCCTCATTAGATTCAGCGTCAGAAACACGCCTTACAGACCAAGCATCAGAAATGACCTGATCGTCCAACGAAATTGTCGGCAAATCTTCCTCTTTTTCATCAACAATTTCAGCTTCACGCTCTCGATACTCAGCAACTTCATCGCGCAACATTCGTAGAAGCTCGGTCACTCCGTCGTGTGTCTGGGAAGAAATCGCCACAACTGGCGCGCCATTAGCTACTTTGAAGGGCAGTCGACTGCATAGCAATAATCTCATCATCCAAGCCTTCGCATTTGGTCAGCGCTATTATCTCTGGGCGCTCCGCCAATGATTCAGAATATTTTTCCAGCTCGCGACGAATTGCTTGATATTTCTCCGCCGGATCATCGCTATATACATCAATCATATGAAGCAGCACGGCCGTTCGCTCGACATGTCGCAAAAACTGATCACCCAAACCTTTACCTTCTGACGCACCTTCAATCAACCCCGGAATATCAGCAATCAAAATCGACCCATCGTCAACATCAGCCACTCCCAAATTAGGCGTCAAAGTCGTAAATTCATAATTGGCAATCTCTGGGCGCGCATTAGAAACCACACTCAGGAACGTCGACTTACCAGCGTTCGGAAAGCCAACCAAACCAACGTCGGCCAATAATTTCAATTCCAACTCTGCCTCGAATTCCTCGCCAGCCTCACCAAGTTCAGCGATTTTAGGCGTTTGGCGCGTACTAGACGTAAAGTGTGCATTTCCAAATCCACCGTCTCCACCACGAGCCACCACTGCCTGTTGCTGATCTTCAGTCAAATCTGCAATCACCATACCGTCGCGCTTCACCAGGGTACCCATCGGCACCTTAACGATTAGCGGTGCACCACTTTTTCCCCGTTTATTACGTTTTCCGCCATCACCACCCTTTTCAGCTTTAAGCTCCGGCTTATATCTAAAATTCAAAAGCGTATTAAGATCCTTCGTCGCCAAAGACAATATCACCACCACGACCGCCATCACCACCATCGGGACCGCCCTTATCGACATATTTCTCATGACGAAAACTGACTACACCATTACCGCCTCTACCGGCGCGCACTAAAACTTTTGCAATATCTACAAACATATCTTTAGTATACCAAAAAGCACCTCCGAGAGATAGCGGAGGTGCCAATATTAACTAGTTCTAGTGGATATATAGATAACCGCCTGCACCGTTGAGTTCGCGGTGAGTAATAATTCCATAACCCGCGTAGTTCATGTCGCTAACGTGAACCACACCGTTTTCAACTCGCTCAACAATACCAACGTGACCATAATATCCGGCAGTAGTCTGGAATATTGCACCAGGTGCTGGCGTTTTATTAACTACAAATCCAGCGGCACGAGCGCTCGCAACCCAAGTGTTGGCGTTGCCCCAGAAGCTACCAATCGGACGACCCAGCTGCATACGACGCTCATATGCATACCAAGTACAGTTACCAGCCGCATAACGGTTACCGACAGAAGCGGTTAGCCAACTTCGACTTGCGTTCGTAGTAGTAGACCTACTTCGCGAAGCAACATAACCAGGTCGCTCATTTTCCGGAAGCTCACCTCCAGGCAACACAATTCTAGAGCCAGTAGACAGCTTGGCGCCGTCATCGATATCATTATATAGAACAACACGCTCAGCGCTCGTCTTATACTTTTCCGCCAGAGATTGGGCAGTATCACCGTCTTTAATAGTATAAACAATACCGTCAACAAGAGGCACAACTAGAGTCTTATTCGGCTCTACAGCGTCCGAAGTTGTATTATTAGCCCAACGAAGCGTCTGAGATGAAATCTTAAACTTCTTAGCAATAGACTCCATCGTATCACCCTCTTTGGTCACGTAAGATGAAATACCACGCGCCGCCGAAGTGTCTGGCTTAACAATGTCAGGTTTTGTTATAACTTCTGTATCATTCTGAGAAAGACTCTTCTTAATTGTTAGTGAAGTTTCAGACTCGCGTAAATCACCAGCCGAAGGCAATTCCGCCGTTTCCGCCAAGTTAGTTACAGCATTAGCTGCTGCTAATTCATCTACTGAAGCTGTTTTAGACTTAGCAGACTTAGATACCGATGAAACACCAGTAGTTTCAGATGATGCCAAAGTTTTTGATCTTTCAGCGGATACATTACTACCGCTATTGCCGTAGATCAAAAATGATATAGTCAATAAAAATATTCCACCGTAGATTGCAAATGATTGCAGTTTACGTTTTTTACTCCGAAGAGATGTAAAATGGTTACGAATAATCGTTCTCCTTGCGCCAATGTTACCACTAGCACCTCTACCAAATTGTCTTTCTTCTCGCAATAGAACAGGATATGTTGTCGACCTAATTGATTATTATTATTCTACATTAGTTTTGCTATATCCGTAGCGACAATTTTGGCAGGTCATTTATCGTAATTCACCTCTGTTGATAAATTAGACAAATGATCTAACATCTATTTTACACAACATTGACAATAAAGTCAATAAATTTTATAAAATGCGTTTTTGTCAAGAAATCTGACACTTCTTTTGACAGTGAGCTTTGACATTAGCTTCGTGCTCTTCGTTAGTTTTCGCAAATACGTAGTATCATCGTCGCCGCTCAGGAAATATAGATAATCAGAGTTTATCGGGTCAGCAGCAGCATTCAACGCGCTCAAACTAGGCGAAGCGATTGGTCCAGGAGTTAAGCCTTTTTGAATGCGTGTATTATATGGCGATTTAAGGTTTGGCGAGCGCTCTACCCCTGTTTTGTCAGCGATATATTGATATGTTACATCAGAGCCCAACGGCATATTGGCTTTCAGACGATTGTAAAATACGCTAGCAATCTTACGCTGATCCTCGCAAGTTTCCACGCCAGACCCACAGCCAATCGACTCGCGCTGAATAATCGACGCTAGTATTATCCCTTGATATAAGGTCAGCCCACGAGCTTTAAATTTCTCCTCCAGATTATATTTCTTAACAATTTTCTCCAGATGATCAATTGAGCGCTGCAAAACCTGTTCTGCAGTTTCGTCTGGGGAAATATAGAATGTTTCACCGTAAATATACCCTTCAAGCCCAGCATTTTCCGGTCTACCCGCAAAAACTAGACTGTCATACTTAGCGGCAAATGCCTTTTTTATCTGATCATCCGAGAATCCCGCCTTAAGCAACACGGATTCAACTTCTCTGCCGTCAGAATTCTTCATTTTTTTATTCAAAGTCGATCCAGGATAAAATGTTATAGCAATCTCATCAGTTTTACCGCTGGTCAAATGATTAATTATCTCATCGACAGATTGCGAAGATTTTACAGAATAAACGCCAGCCTTGAATTTGCTTGCCGAATTATGAAGCCTTGTGTAAATAGAAAATGCTAAAGAGTTTTTGATAATTTTATTATCCTCTAAAGTTTTAGCAATATCACTAGATCCCATACCTTCTTTAATATTAATTCTGAAAGTTTGCTGACTATTTACGTCGACAGGAGAAAGCATCTGCTTGTACCACACTGTTGCCCCAAGGGCGCCGATTCCAGCTATAGCCACAACTATTGACAACACTAATAGCCAAATACGTTGTTTACGAATTTTCATAATTCTCCTCCAAAAAGTCCTGCAAAATTATGCTAGCAGCCTCCGCATCAATCTCGCCCTTATCTTTAATTTTATTACCCAATCTCTGCTCAGCCTGCACACTCGTTAAAGATTCGTCCTGAAACAATCTCCGTATCAAGCTCAATGTCTTCAAATTGCTTAACAAATTCTTCTACAAATTCCGTCTGCTTCGTTGGTTCGCCAGATTGATTTCGTGGATATCCCACTACGATCGTATCAATATCGTGCCTCAATACTAGCTCTGTTATTTCCTGGGCGATATTTTCATTATTCTCCAACCAACCAAACGGCACGGCAATTTTCACTTGCGAATCCGCCATAGCCAAACCAATTCGCCGCGACCCAACATCCAGCGCTAAGAAGTTTTTACTTGACATCTTTTATCTTAAACTCGACATTAATCTTATTGATATCTTTTGGAACAGATTTAACCCAGAATGGCGAGAATTTAACATCGACATCTTCAACACCTTCGATAGATTCAATAGCGGACTGAACCTCTCCGTAACTCTTGCCTTTGGCTTGTTCCTTCACGTTCGCTTCTTTAATATCTGGACCAACCTTGCCATTCGTAGTTAAGCGCACAGTCTGTGTATTATGCGCCTTAGAAAATTGCGAGAACGCAACCTTGCTTACTCCATTGTCATAAATTCTCTGTGACTTCTTACCAGAAATTTCCTCTTTAAGTTTTGCTTCCACAAAGTTTTTTAGCTCATTCTTATCAATAGCCAATGCGCTGGCGGTAATTGTCGATTTCAGAGTTACAGCTCCGGTCGCTTCGCCATCTACCGCTACGCTTGAGCTAGGATCTGATCGATTTTCAACGTAGCTTTCCGTTATAACCGTTGCCGAATCGCCGAATGATGACAACAACTGCTCTTTTAATCCATCAATCTTCTTTTCGCTCAGCTTGCTTTTTGCCGATTCTATATCACTAGCCGTCACAACCGTCGCAGTTTTATCGGTGCCGCCACTAGTAGCAGACCGTAGCGACGCAGAAATGTCATCAACCGAAATACTCATACTACCAGTTGCCGCATTATACTGAGCTCCGCCCTCACTGGCGGTAATAGACCCAGAAGCAGATCCCGGACATTTATATCCTGGACAACTCCAACCCAACGTAGCTCCTGGGACAGTCACAGAAGAATTCAAAGTATAAGATAACCCGCTATTTTTCAAAATTGTGCCAGCTGAAATAGTCACACTACTTGACGATGAGTTACTGAAGACAACTACTCCGGTAGCTTTTTCTCCGACATTCTTCTTGCCCGTAGCAGAAAATTCAACACTAACTTCCTTTGCTAATTCTTTCTTTACAGACTTAATGACATTAGATTTAGCGTTCGTAGCAGCACTTTCGCTTAAACTAACCGTATCACTAACCGTCATGCTGGTAGTTTTTGCAGAAATAACAACTGTAGCATGCGGCGCGAACCAAATTGCCCAAACCAAAAATACGATCAAAAGTAAGGCACCACCGCCTATCAATAAGAACTTCTTACGAAATGTATTAAAATCAGGGACTTTCGGTTTTTTAACCATCTTTTTCAGAGAGTCTAATCCCTTAGATTCCTTCTTGTTTGCGTCAGCTATAACATTATCTACAGCAGAGTCTTCATCGGATTTCTTTGATCTTTTCGCAGAATCCGCCATATCTCCAACCGCCAGTTTGCCGCCATCAATCACATCATTGTCGTCATCAACTTTCAGAACTGGAATCTCCGCAATTTCTGGCTTGCTCTGAAGCGTTTTTGCAATAGGAATTTTCGCCGTTGCCGCCAATCCAGCCAAAACCGAATCATTCGTGATTAATACAATTCTCTTATCCGCCGAAGTTGCCGCCCGAGCTAGTAATCGAATATTGACTGCACTCTGTAAAACGCCAATTCTTCGAGGCGGTACCAACGCAATAATTCGCTCTTTCGACGCCTTAATCTTACTAATTATCGTCGTAATGTCGTCTTCACATCGATATAAATAACGTCTTTATTCATTTTAAATCTTTAACAACCTATTTACTTTTTCAACTAAACTATTACCGTCTTGACTACCGATAATTGTATCATATCCAACTCGCAACAAGCCCATTGCAGTTACAAATGTGTGATCGCTAATATCTCCAGTTTCGTCAACTATTCCTGTAATATCACTTGGATTGATATATTGAACTACTGGTTTCTTAGTAAAAGGCAGGTCTTCTGGCCAGCGTCGAGTTTTCAGAGCTTCAGTAATTTTTCTGCAAGCTCGATCCGCCGCCACACAGTAAAAATCCTATTCGGCAAATAATCGACATTATCAAAAATCGTTCAGCGCTAATTCAACACCTGATAGCCAAACTTCCAAAGTCTTATCGATCGCCGCGTCAACTTTTTTTCTTTACGCTAGGCTTCAAATTCTCATTATCAATATTCAGCTTCAACTTTTCTGCATCTTTGAAGCTTAAATCCAGGTCAGCCGCAATAGTTCTAGTGAAACTTCGTCCACCAATACCAAACATCTTCGTGCCTTCGACTCCGCCGTCATTAACAACTGCAATATCTGTCGTGCCACCACCAATGTCCGCTAGAATCGCCGTGAAATTGCTATCCGTATCCGATCCCAAAACGCTCCTACTCACCGCAAATGGCTCAGCAGCCACAGCCACTAAATCCAGCGCAAGCTCGTCCGCAACCTTCTCTAATGCGCCGATATGAACCATCGGAGCAAACGCCGTGTAAATCTGCACTGCCACATCTCGCCCCTGAAAACTAATCGGGTTAGAAACTTTATATCCGTCAATATGGATACTCACCAGCGCTGAGTTAACCAGCTTCACTTCAACATCCTCATTGCCAGTTTCTAGTGCAATTTGAGCCTGAGCTTTTCCCTGGGCGCGCTCCTGGACTTTCTCAATAATAAATTCCATCTCGGCAATATCTAATGGCTTATTCGGCTGCGGCCTACGATAGCGAATAGTATTCGTAACACCCTTAACTAATTCGCCCGCGATACCAATAACAACCCGCTTACCCTGAACGCCAGCTTGATCTTCAGCCTCAGACAGAGCCTCTTCGCAATTCGCCACAACCCCAGCAATATCAGCAATCGCACCGCTATGCATATCGCCCATTTCCTGCTGTTTTCGACCAACACCAATAATCTTCAGCTCGTCGTCTTTAACTTCAGCGATTAACGCCTTAACCACCTCCGTACCAATATCTAAGCTAACCAATAGTTCGCGACTATCTTTATCAGACTTCTTTAACATGTCTTTCAATGCCATATAAGAAATATTATATAACGCTTGTGATTTTAGAGCAACAGTTAATTATCTATCTTAAAACAGCCTTGATTCGACGAATTCCAGCCGAGCTAGATTCTTCTTTGGTGATTTTGAATCGCTTGCCATCTTCAGACAAAACTCCAGTGTGTTCGACGTGTGGGCCGCCGCAAACCTCAAAGCTAACAATGTCGCCATCCTTGCCAATGGAATAAACCTTAACTTCGTCGCCGTAACGCTCACCGAACGCGCCAATTGCGCCCATGTCCAATGCCTCGTCGGTCGGATATACAGCAAAACTAACTGGCAAATCTTCATCAATCCAATCATTAACCTGATCTTCAACCGCCTGTTTTTCTTCTGGCGTCAATTTATCGTGATTAAAATCAAAACGCAATCGATCGGCGGTAATATTACTTCCGTGCTGCTGTAAATCTGGCGCATTCAAAACCTTACGTAACGCTGCACCCAACAAATGCGTCGCCGTGTGATATTTCAGATGAATAGAGTCATGACCCTCTAGACCGCCGCTAAATTGCCCCTTACGAGCCGTCTTAGAGCGCTGTCGTTGCTCATCCATTTTCGCGGTAAATTCTTCGCGCCAATTGTCCGAAAGTTTAATTCCTTGTTTATATGCCTCTTCCGTACTGAGTTCCACTGGAAAACCGAAGGTGTCGTACAAAGTAAACAATTCTTCACCAGTCAAGCCATCGTCAATGTAGCGCTGCATTTGTCGCAAACCTTTTCTCAAAGTCTGGCGAAAAGCTTTTTCTTCCTTAACGAGGACAGCAATTATATTGTCGCGATTATTCTTCACCTCTGGAAATCAGCTTCGTACAAATCAGCAATCGTCGGCACAACTTCTTGCAGGAAATTCTGCTCGATGCCCAAATCAAAACTATAACGAATTGCCCGACGAAGCAGACGACGCATTACATAGCCCTGTTCTTTATTACTTGGCACACACCCATCAACCGCCATAAACGCCGCAGCCCTCAAATGATCGGCAATCACTCGCATACTTTCGGTATGTGAAGCGTAATCCTTGCCACTCAGATCTTGTAGCTTTTCAATAATCGGCCAAAGCAAACTAATCTTAAAGACGTCAGGATCATTATTTACTGCAGCCGCTATTCGCTCAAGTCCAGATCCATGGTCAATATTTGGCTTATCGAGTGGCTCAAATTGTCCCTCAGCAACTTTTTTATATGCCATAAATACGTTATTGCCAATCTCCATAAATCGACCACAATCACAGTTCGGATGACAATTTTCACCAAATTTTGGATCATGCTCAATGAAATCAAACTCATAGAACATCTCACTATCTGGGCCGCACGGATCACCAACCGGAGTAGTTTCTGGACCGCCATTGCGACTCCACCAGTTTTTGCTGCCGTCATAAAAGAAAATTCTTTCACCTGGATTTACACCACGCGCCGCTCCCTGCTCTTCGCTGCCGATATCCGCCATTTTTGCATCAATGCCCTTTTCTGCAAACTTTTTCTGCCACAATTTAGCCGCTTCAACATCTTTATCGATATTATATTCCGGCGCGCCAATAAAACACGTTACGTACAATCTCTGCGGATCAAGACCAATTTCTTCAGTCAAAAACGTCCACATCCAGCCAATTTGTTCTTCCTTAAAATAGTCGCCCAAACTCCAGTTTCCAAGCATCTCAAAAAACGTTGTATGACGATTATCACCAATGTCGTCGATGTCCTGCGCTCGCAAACACGTTTGAGAATCAGCAATTCTCTTGCCTTCGGGATGTGCCTCACCAAGCAAATACGGAATCATCGGCTGCATTCCGGCGCCCGTAAATAAAGTCGTCGGATCATTAGTTAAAATCAACGGCGCACGCTCAACAACGGCGTGACCCTGTTTTTTATAAAATTCAAGATATTTACTACGTATTTTTTGGGCATTCATGAGTGTAATTATACCATAAAATAACCCCATCTTACAGATGGGGTTTATAGATCAAATCGCCAATCTCAACAGATTATTCAGCTACTTCTTCAGCTGGCTCTTCTTTTGGTTGATTCTTGCGAAGTTTTTCTGGATTACGGATGGCTTTGTGCTTGTCAGCTGAAACTTCCTTAACCCACTTTGGCAACTTAACGCCAGCTTCTTTCAATAGCTTAACTACGCGTGGTGTTGGCTGTGCGCCATTGTCCAAATATTTCTGAGCCAATTCAACTTGGATATTTGATTCTTTAGTATGTGGATTGTAGCTACCGACATAAGCGACTACACGACCGCTTGATGGATGACGATGTGCTTCTTGTACCGCCAAGCGATATACTGGATAACCTTTGCGACCCAAACGTTGCAAACGAATTGCTAGCATAAAATTAATTCTTCCTTTAACTCTACGTTTTATTATTCCTTACTTTAGAACAGTTTACACTATTTTTCCTATAACGTCAATCTGTTTTCACGATTCCGCCACCCAAACATTCATCGCCGTCATATATTACCGCAGATTGACCCGCGGCTACGGCACGCTCCGAAGCACAAAGGTGTACAACATCTCCGTCAATTTTCGCGTCGAATAAAGCGCCTCGATGACGCAACCGGACTTGCACATCCTTATCTTTATGCGGTGCTTGATTAATCCAATGAATATCCGCCAGTCTAAGTTCTTTTCGCCACAAACTTTCATTGTCAATCGAGCGCGACACGTAAACCTCATTTTTCTCCATATCCTTACCCACAACATAATAAGGTAATCCGCCACCAACATTCAAACCATGACGCTGACCAAGCGTATAGAAAATTGCGCCGTCATGTTTACCGACGACAGATCCCGTCTGCTGATCAATAATATTTCCTGGTGCAGTTTTAACATATTCCGACAAAAACTCGCGAATTCCAACTTGTCCAACAAAACAAATTCCCATCGATTCCTTTTTGCTAGCCGTCCACAAACCACGCTCTTTCGCCATTTCGCGAACTTCCGCCTTAGTAAAATCGCCCAACGGAAATATGGTTTTTGACAAAGCCTCCGAAGTCACTCGATATAAGAAGTAGGTTTGGTCTTTATTATCATCACGAGCGCGTAACAATTTGGCTGACGAAGACGATTCATGAACAACGCGCGCATAATGTCCTGTCGCGATATAATCCGCTCCAGCTGTCAACGAAGCCTCCAAAAATATCTTAAACTTCACTTCTTGATTACACATAATATCTGGGTTTGGCGTGCGACCCGCTTGATATTCGCGAATCATGTAATCGACAACGTTTTGCTTATATTCTTTCTGGAAATCAAAAACTCGAAAATCAATGCCCAAGCCAACCGCCACACGCTTGGCGTCAGCAACATCTTCCGCCCACGGACAATGCATTCCAGGAAGATCTTCCGACCAGTTTTTCATATAAACACCCGTTACATCGTAACCCTGCTCAACCAAAAGTGCTGCGGCAACGGAGGAATCCACACCGCCCGACATTCCAACAAAAACTTTTTTACTCATCTGGACAACCCCATAGCAAATAACCCAATTCTCATTAATTCACCCATTGCCAGCCACCAGCCCCACGGCGTCAACCACCACCACGAGCTCCAGTTTTTATCAGAAGCAACAGGATGACTTCGAATCTTCACGTCGTTAAATTGCGCTGAAAATTCAAGCTGGGCGCGACGCATATGATAACCACTCGTCACCAGAATCACATCTTCAATTTTTCGCGAATCGACAATTTTCTTCACTTCAGTAGCGTTTTGTCTGGTCGTTTCGGAAGACTCGTCCATAACAATAGCTTTCTCAGGAACACCGCTGTTAATCGCTCGCTGATACATAGCCTTAGCATTGGACGGGCCAGTTTTATCGGCCGCCGCGCCAGACACAACAATCAACGGCGCCCAACCTTCTTTATACAGTTTAATAGCCTCGTCAGTTCGCGCATTCGTATCACCACCACTGACAACAACTATTGCATCAGCCTTACGACAATCGCCTTCGCCCACGCCTTGACATTTCCCCAAATCATTCGGTGACAAATATGCGCTAAGCCCAAAAATCACCAAAGCAGCAAAAATCATTAAGCCAACTAATTTATGAATCATCGACGAGTCCTCTTCATTTCCGCCCGCACAGCTTCAATGATAAATTCGCCAGCTCGCTTTATATTTTCATCATTGTTCAACTTTCCTAAGGTAAGCCTTAGACTTCCGTCAATCTCTGATTCGCTCAGACCGACACTCGCTAGTACATGAGAACGCGTTCCAGAATTAGCCGCGCAAGCGCTACCCGTAGCCACTAGAACTCCACGAGATTCTAATAAAAACACCAATCTTTCAGCGTCAATTCCGGAAAATGATATATTCAAAAAACTCACCAAACTTTTTTTCACATCTGATGATATCAACATCTCAGGAAAAGCCTGCCTCAAATCTTTTACCAAATTTTCTCGTAGCTTTCGCAGTCGCTTCACTTCAGCAGAGCGTCGTTTTTGTGCCAATTCCAAAGCAGTCGCAAAACCAACCACTCCAGCCACATTTTCGGTTCCACTGCGCAGACCCAATTCTTGGCCGCCACCAAAAATATTGGCTTTCAGCGTGACGCCAGGTCGCACCCACAATAAACCAACTTGTTTTGGACCGTAAACTTTCGCCGCAGACAATGTCAATAAATCAACACCCAGCCTTTTAATTTTCACATCAATTAAAGCCGCCGCCTGCGAAGCATCAGTATGAAAAATCAACGGTAAAGATTCGCCATTTTCTTGGCGCCTGAGTCGCTCAGCTTTTACAATTTCCGCAATTTCTTCAATTGGCTGGATGTAGCCCAACTCATGATTCACCAGCGCAACACTAACAAATCCAACATCTGGCGTTAACATTTTTTTAACCGTGTTCGGATCTATTCGTCCATTTTTCATTGGCGGAATTAGCTTCACTTCCGAACGCGCTTTTGCGGAATTAATCACCGAATCATGCTCAATTGCCGAAATTAAACTTACGCCATTTGCTGCATTGAACGCCAAATTAACAGACTCAGTTGCTCCAGCTGTCATTATCAATTCATCAGCCATCACACCCAAACAGCGTGCCAGTCGAGCCTTCGCGTCTTGATATTCACGCTTTGTAAATATTGCTGGAGCGTACGGACTAGACGGATTGAAAAACTTTTCAGAAAAATATGGCAACATCGCCTCAACCACCAACGGGTCCATTGGCGTGGCAGCAGCATGATCAAGATAAATGTAGTCTTTATTCACTTTTTTATTATATCAAAGCGGCCGACCAGTTTGCGGATCTTTCTTATATAATTGCCGAGAAACTCGCTCGTAATATTCCTTAGTTGCCAAGACAAAATTCTGAAGCTCGTCGCCCTCCAAGTAACTATAGCGATAATTCGGCTGAATCTTCAAAATTCCCTTTGGTTGCACTTCATAACGTGTCGTCAATTCTTGCCGGCCGCCCTTACCGTCAGCAACTTCTTCGTACCAAATCCAGGTATCTTTATCTAAATTAAAAAATTCTCGTCGCGCAACATACGCCGGCTTCTCGCCAAAAATTGTTGCGCCAATTTCACTTTCCAATTGGATTAGCTCGCGCTCGGTAAATTTCTTTAATGGACGATCTTTTTTACGGAATTTCAATAAAGACACCGCGTCGCTATCATCAGCAAAAACCAAACTTTGTACTTTTTTCAAAAACTTAGTCACTTACAACTCTCCTTGGTTTTGTCTTCACGGAAGAGTTGGAGTGAATTACCAATTGCCTGCACGGTTTCAAGCGGACTGTTGTTGATGTAGTCAAGACTTTTTCCATAGCCACCAAGTGTTTGATTACATAAATCAACCGCGCCATTATCAACAGAGTTAGTGTTTTCAATATCAATCGCAGTCTTCCCCAATTCAGGGCTTACTTTAGAATTGTCACCGCGCTGCTCAGCGTCAGAAAAAATAGCGGCAAGTTTTTCGCGAGCTTCAATTTCAGGTGTTTTTGTAACACATTCCGGCGTACTATTCATTTTCTCCACTTTCAAATGCCAAAAAGTTCTTTTGTGTTGTGAAGAGTAGCCTGGCTTAAAACATCAAAATCAATATTTCGCTGCTTCGCCCAATATTCAGCCACCAATCTCACATATTCTGGCTTGTTTATCTTACCACGAAATGGCGCTGGTGTCAAGAACGGCGCGTCAGTTTCTAGCAGTAATCGCTCCAACGGGATTGAAGCGAACAATTCTTTCTGCAATTGATCCTTTGTGAATGTGCTAATTCCATTAAGTCCAGCGTACAAATTTCGCGAAAAGCCTTTCCAAATTATCACGCGTATCCGTAAAACTATGCAACACACCGCGAAGCCCAGGAAAATTATCGAAGATTGGCCAAAAATCATCCCAAACCGACGGCTGATCCTTCGCACCATCGCGAACATGAAAACTTACTGGCAAATTGTAATCAATCGCCATTTGAAGTTGCGCCTCCAAGCCCTCAATTTGTGTTTCCCGCGGACTGTTATTGTAATAATAATCAAGCCCAATCTCACCAATTGCTACAATTGAAGAATTTTCCGCCTTATCTTTAAGAAGATTTTTTATATCCTCCCAGCCATCTTTCGTATCGTGCGGATGAATGCCAATTGCCGCCCAAGTAACCTCATGATCCGCGGCAAATTCCACAGCTTGGCGGCTACTTCGCTGGTCAGTACCGACACAAATCATGCCAATATTCGCCTCGACCGTTTCTTTGTAAAATTGCTCGCGATTGTCCGTAAAAAATTCCGTATCATGCAAATGACAATGCGAATCTATCAGACGTAAGCCCTCAGTCGCACTTTTTTTATCAGCCTCAATCATAAACTATTTAACCTGAGATTCTGCTTTCGGAGCGCGTGGATCTGGCGTGTGAATATATTTGCGCGGGAACAAAGGCGTCAATTCTGACGGCACGACACCACCAGCAAACATATCATGAATTTTCTCGGCAGTTTGCGGCATAAATGGACGAAGCATGTCAGACACTTGCAATAATGTGCCGCAAGCGTGCGCCAAGATCTCACTCAAATGCGACTCTGCTTCTGGATCTTTATCGCGATTTTTAGCAACTTGCCAAGGCTGAACTCGCTCAATATATTGATTCAAAGAACGAACAATTAGCCAAATTTCGTCCATTGCTTGATCAAACATATAGCTTTCCATCGCCTGACGATACGGTCCCATGTCGTGCTCCGATTGTGGAGCGTCGCCAATAACGCCCGCTTGATAACTCTGCACCATTTTAGCGACTCGCTGAACCAAATTGCCCAAATCATTGCCAAGCTCACCATTATACGCAGCTTCAAACTTTCCCAAGTAAAGTCGCCATCATCTTGCGTTGGTACGTGGCGCAAGAAATAATATCGAAACGCCTCAGCGCCGTAATCTGGAATAATATCAGCTGGACCAACACCATTTCCGAGACTCTTTGCCATTTTCATTCCGCCAGAATTGATAAATCCATGAACAAGCAATACTTTCGGAAGTGGCAAATCCAGCGCCATGAGCATTGCTGGCCAAATACCAGCGTGAAAACGGAGAATGTCCTTACCAATGACTTGCACGTCAGCCGGCCAAAAAGATTGCCACTCTTCTGGACGATCAGGATAACCGATAACCGTAATGTAATTACTCAAAGCATCCAACCAGACGTACATGACTTGATTATCATCACCGGGAACTGGCACGCCCCAGCTAAGATTTTTACGCGGGCGAGAAACCGACACGTCTTTCAGGCCGTCTTTCATCAATTCCAAAAACTCTTTTTTACGGAACTCAGGTACGATTCTCATTTTATTCGACTCAATTGCTTGGCGAATGTTGTCCGAAAAAGCACTAGTTTTAAAATAGTAATTTTCCTCACTCAAACGCTGATATGGAGTTTGGTGATCTGGACAAACTCCATTATTGTCAGCAGCTTCTTTATCCGTAACGAAAGCTTCGCACCCCTGACAATACCAGCCTTCATACGAACCTTTATAAATGTAACCAGCCTCAACGAGTTTCTGCCAAATATACTGCACCGCAGCAACGTGATGCGCGTCAGTTGTTCGAATAAAATCTGTCACTGAAATATTCAGCTCGGAAATCATATTCTTAAAATTGACGTGCGTTTGATCGACGTATTCTTGAGGTGTTTGATTCTGACTGGCGGCTTTGGCAGCAATTTTATTGCCATGCTCATCCACGCCAGCTTGAAAACGAACCTCATGCCCGTTCTGTCTGGAATAACGCGCCCACACGTCTGCCAACATATAATCCATAGCATGCCCAACGTGTGGCAAGCCGTTTACGTAAGGAATAGCGGTAGTGATGTAAGCGTGTTTCTTAGTCATGATGTATATTATATCACCACTAGAGCAATTATCGTAGACGCCACTCTTTCAATAGCCTCTTCCAATCTTCAATCGCCAAATCTTCAGCGCGAGCATCTGGTGAAATTCCTGCATTTTTCAGCAATTCTTCCGCCATACCCTTATCAATCCCTAGCCCACCGCTCAAGCTAGAGCGCAACTTCTTGCGCTTCGCAGAAAATCCAGCCTTAACAATGCGGAAAAAATCTTTTTGATCTTCTGGAGTAATTAACGGATTATTACGAGTCCTCAAAACTACAACCTGCGAGTCAACCTTTGGTGGTGGCGTAAAGAATTGCCTCGGAACTTCAATATCCAACTCCGCTTCGGCAAAAATCTGAACGCTTACAGACAGAACACTCATATTCCCAGCCTCTGCCGCAATTCGCTCGGCAACTTCTTTTTGCACCAATAGCACCGCAATGCTCGGCTTATTTTCCGCGGTCATCAATTTTTCAACAATTTTGCTGGTAATGTAATATGGGACGTTAGCTACGACTTTGTAATTTTTTGGCAATTGGTTCAGATCAAATTGCAATATATCTTGATTCACGACAGTTAATTTCTTACCAGGAAATTGCCCTGGTAATTTTCGCGCCAAATCTGCGTCAAACTCTACGGCGGCCACCGAATTAGCCCGAGCCAATAAACGGCTAGTCAAAGTACTAGTCCCGGTCCAATTTCCAGTACGACATCATCACCCGTCAATTCGGCCGCTTCAGCAATATCCGCCAAAATCTCCGGATCTTTCAGCCAATGCTGTCCAAGCGATTTTTTTGGTCCACGAGAAGAAGCCATTTAGCGCCCATCTCCATTCGTCCAGTCGGTCGCTAAGTCAAATCCGTGCGGATGTTTGGCTGCAAATCCGCCAGTGTCATAAACCTTTCCAGGGCCCATACTGGTCTCAACCACCGAACATCGCGGATAATTACCATAATTAGCCGCCACCAAAATATAACCATCTTTATCAACCTTCGCGCCGTCCGCCCGCACTGTATAAGTACCGCCGCTACCACAAGCTTTTATCACAATATTCATCGGCAAATCATAATACGTCTCGCGATGTGCTACACCCTTGGAGTCAGTAAATATCTGCGCGCCCTTACTTTTCGTCAATGGATTTTTAGGCTTCGTACCAATTATTTCAATCTGCTTCTTTGGCTGTTTTGCGATTTCGCTAGCAGCTTCCTTACGACTAATCTCGCGCTCGTTTTCTATCTCAACCCGATAAGTTACCTTCCGCACGCCCTTTTCTCCAAGTTGTTTTACACTCTTAAATCCAATCGGCTGAGAATCGTCCTTAATCTGCTCAATCTCAAAATTAACATCAACTTCTTCGGTAATCGTTCGCTGTTTTGATCGCTCAATCTTCATTACCAGGCCCACACCATTCACCAAAAGATCGTCAGAATTTGTAAAATGCGTCTTATCTTCGCGATATAAAGTCAGCCCAGCAGCCTTCGCAATCAAAGCTGGTGTTTGTTCAGTAGTGGTTATTTTCAAGCGTTTATTTCCATCGACGATTGTTATTGGACGAGCGCGGAAAATATTGACCTGGTATTTTGCGCCGGTCAGTTCCATATCAATATTTGGCTCAACCGCGTCAATCTTTTCGTCAATCGTAATCTTAGCCGCACGCAAAGCCTGCCTAACGGTCAATGCATTTGTGATAATGGTCTTTTCTTCACCGCGATCATAAATACGAACCAAATGCTCACCAGAAGTCTTTCCATCAGCAAACGAAATCATTGGAGTTGCAATCGCAACCAACACAGCCAATCCAATAATTTTTCCAAAAAATAAACCTTTTGCGCGCATAATAATTTGACAATTCACACAATGTATTAGAAAGATTATATCAGATTTTGGAACTATTATCTATAGATTGAAGCCAACTTACGCCACCAGCGTTAGTCTACCACCATTTTTGGCGATTCCATGCATTGTAAGCCCCAGCCCAACTGCCATATCTACTTACGGCATAATTATTGAAAACTCTAATCTGACAAACTGGATCACTTTGCCAATTTGGGCAAGCCTGAGAAAGCTTATTTATATTTGTCTGACCGAGCCCAGCATATTGCCCGTTCCTAGCCGTTGTTCGCCAAGTTGACTCTCTCGTAAAAATGAAGTTCACATAGCCATAATCATCAGGGCTAATACCAGCCGCAGACATCCAATCCGAATGAGATCCAGAAGGTAGGCTAACTTTCGTCCCCGCAATTTCAATCTGCTTCTTTGGCTCTTTTGTCACAACACTAGCGATTTCCTTACGGCTCATCTCCACGCCGTTCTTCATCTCGATTTCATAAGTAACATTTTTCTTACCGTTCTCGCCCACCTGTTTTACTTCGCGATATCCCGAATCTCGATTCGCGTCTTGAACTTTTTCAACCTCAAATTTTACATCTTCTTCTGCGGTTATAGTTTGCTTGCCATTACGCCAAAGCTCAATTTTCATTCCAGGAATAATTTTCGCCGAACGATCCACAGATAGCGTATCATCTTTCTTTGGATCAATATTCTTCTCTTTCAATAACTCGCCAACCGTCTTAGCGTGCGTGCGAATGACAGATTCTTTGCCATAAAGTACAAAATTAACCATCGAGGCTCTATCAATTTTCATCACCATGTTTGCGCCATCAACCGCCATATTATCGGAATTGGATAGAGTAGTTTTGTCCTCTTCAAAAACTTCAATTCCAGCAACCTTCGCAATCAAAGCTGGCGTTTGTTCAGCTGTGGTTATTTTCAGTCGTTTATTTCCATCGACGATTGTTATTGGACGAGCGCGGAAAATATTAATGCTGTACTTCTCTGCCACCATCTCCGAATCAAGACTCGGCTCGACTACGTCTTGGCGTTCATCAATAGAAAACTTAGCCAATTTCAAAGCCTCGCGAATCGTCCTTGCTTTTGTGACAATCGTCTTTTCTGCGCCCCTGTCGTAAATCGTCACCAACTTTTCGCCAGCCTTAGCCGCTGGCTTAGTAGCGTCAGCCAATGCTTGATTGACAAAAAATAAACCGCCAACCAGCATCAATATCGCGCCAGAAACGAACGTAATTTTCTTAGAATAGTGTTTTGCTTGTAATCTTATACCCATAAGTTCACACCCACAACGCAGGTATTCTTATTATATCAAATTTTCTCTAGTCGCGCGAACTCGACGTTCAATTTCTTAATATTTCCATTGTCAAACTGAACCGTCACGCTCAGACCTTCGCTATCAATAATTTCCCCCGAACCAAAACTCGGGCTGCGAACTCGATCACCAACTTCCAAACCAATATCTTCTGAATAAAAATCAGGTTCTATACTCGGCTGAGCTGGTCTATCAACACCACCAGCCATCAAGCCCATCTCATCCAAAAACCTCGATGGCATATTATAGCCAATCTGACCAAATTGTGTCCGAGAACTAGCACAACTAACGAATAATTCTTCCCTCGCCCGAGTTACACCAACGTAGCACAATCGGCGCTCTTCTTCGACGTCATCAGCATTGCCGCTATCAAATACTCTTGCGTGCGGCAAAATCCCCTCTTCCAGTCCCGCCAAAAAAACCACCGGAAACTCCAAACCTTTAGCCGCATGAAGTGTCATGAGTGTTACTTGTTGATCGGCAGTTGTATCCGTCGAAGACATCAAAGCCATCTCTTCCAAAAACGTCGCCACGTCAACGTAAGCCTTCGCCTCCGACAAAAGCACGCCGATATTTTCCATTCGTTCCTCAGCTTGCGGCGTTCCGTCGTTTATAAAATCTTCATAGCCAGTACTTTTCATAATTTTTTCAATCAATTCGGCCGGAGATCCGTCAATTTCCTGCTGCAAATCGTGCAATTTTTGACCAAACTCTAGCAACGGACGTTTTGCGCGCACTGTCAAAGTATCCGCCTCCTCAACCGCCAGCAACCCGCTAATTATATCTTTCCCTGACGCGTCATTCCAGTCCAGAAACTTAGAAATACTTACTGCTCCAACACCGCGTTTTGGCGTATTCACAATTCGCAAAAAACTAACTCGATCACTCGGCTGATATAACAATCGCAGATATGCCAATAGATCCTTAACGACCGCTCGATCCAAAAATCGCAGACCGCCGACGATTTTATACGGAATATAGCTCTGACGCAAGGCTCGCTCAATTGCGTAACTTTGCGCATTCGTTCGATATAGCACCGCCACATCGCCATATTGACGACCGTTCGCAATTTGCGCCTGAATCTCATTCGCAATCGCCAAAGCCTCCTCAGACTCATTGTATAATTGCCATAATTTTGGCTCAACACCGTCGCCATTCGCCGTCCATAAATTTTTATCAGTTCTATGAATATTATGACTAATCAGCGCATTTGCCATATTCAAAATCGCGCCAGTCGAACGATAATTTTGCTCCAGCTTAACCACCGTCGTGCCTGGAAAATCACGCTCAAAATTGAGAATATTAGTATAATCAGCCCCACGAAAACTATAAATCGACTGAGCGTCATCACCAACCACACATAAATTGCGACGCGAATTAACCAACAGCTTAATTAGCGCATACTGCACCGCATTCGTGTCCTGATACTCGTCAATCAGAATATGCTCGAATTGCTGCTGCCATTTATGGCGGATATCTGGCTTATTTCTCAATAATTCCACAGTTTATCAATAAATCGTCAAAATCCAACGCCGAAGCATCTTTCAAGGCTTTTTCATAAGCAAAAAACAATTCAGCTATTTTTTGCTCTCTTGGGCCACGGGTCGAAGCGGAAAAATCCTCAGCATTTCGCATTTCATTTTTAGCGTTTGAAATGGCCGAAAGTACAGCTCGAGGTTTAATGTCTTTATCAGTCAAGCCGCGAGACTTCATAATTTGCTTCATCAAGCTTATTTGATCATCGGTATCGTAAATTAAGAATCGCTTATTCAGACCAATATTTTCGCCGTCCATCCGCAACATTCGCACGCAAATACTGTGAAAAGTTCCCATCCACGGCATAAATTGCCGATTTTCAGAATCTTCACTCAATATTTGTGCCAATCGCTGACGCATTTCCTTCGCAGCCTTATTAGTAAATGTAACCGCCAATATTCGACTAGGAAATATCTTCAACTCGCCAATCAAATAAGCGATTCTATGAGTCAGAGTTTTGGTCTTTCCAGATCCAGCTCCAGCCAAAATCAACAACGGCCCATCAACGTGCGTCACCGCTCGAGCCTGCTCGCTATTTAATCCGTCAGTAAAATTAGACATATATCTATTTTATCAGCAAAAAGTACGAAACAGCGCCGCCAGCCATACCAATTGCCAAATAGGACAATAAGCAACGCTATCAATAATCCGGACTTTTTCTTTTCTTTGTCTACTGAAGGTTTGACCTCTGTGGATACAGCAGCAAACATCGGTGCCGGCTCAGAATCCATAGTTTCTTTTTCGGATAATTCGGAAGACTCAATCAAAGAACTGTCAATGTCAGTGGACATTTTATCGTCTGAATCTTCAGGAACGCCAGCCTCCTCAATTGCTATAATTTCTGGACTCAAATCCATTGGCGAGTCGGGCGCATCGCCCAAAGAATTTTCGCTCATGTTGTAATTAGATAAATTGGTATTATATTGATGTTCCAATTTTATATCCTCAGAATCAGCAGACATAGACGAGTCTTCATCACTATTCATCTCAGAACTAGTCATAGTTTGGTTAACAGAACCAAGCGGTCGCTTCTCCACTTCAACATTAGCGATAAACGGAGACTCCAGCGGCGTAGTCGTCGGTGTAGCAGGAGCTTCGCTATTACTTACGGCTAATGATTGAGCTATCTTATCGGTCAATGACAATTCCTCAGCAGGCACATCTTCAATCTCCGCAAAAGTAGATTCATTGTGCACGTCTTTAAGATCAGGGGCGTCACTAAGATTATCCGATTGAGCAACTATATCAGACATTTCTTTCCTTGCCGCAGAATGCCTATTATTTATGCTAATCACGTCCACCAAATCAGGTGAGGGCTGAATCGTCGTACCAGTTCGGGATGGGGCGGGAGCAGCAGGTTTTTGGATAGTGTTGACAGATGAAGGTCTAACAACATCCATAAAACGACCAGTTGGACGCTTTGCTATAACAGACGTACTTTTTACTTCGCTAGCGGCCATGCCAGGAGCTCTGTTAGCTATTGAATCGTTAGTAACTTTCTCGTTCGTAGGACTATCAACCTCTTTAGGAGTCGCATCGTCGCTAGAAGGCTCTTTTTTTGCTTCAGGCCGAGAGATCGATGATAAAGGAGTAGAAGCAGCAGACGAAGGCGTAAATGGAGTTACTGGAGGTGCAAAGCTAGTATCAATAGAGTTCTCCGGTGCAGACTTTCCCTCTACGGGCGCAGATGCAGAAACCTCATTATTATTTTCATTAGCCACCGCTGGAGCTTCCTTTTCTCGCTGCTTATCCATAAGAGAGCTTACCGCTCTATCCAACTCATCAAAATCAATATCTGTCATATGCCCCCTATTTTTTAACCTTTATGTGCTTTCGAGATTATCTCCTTAAATTGATATGCATCCAAACTGGCTGCCCCAACCAATAAACCATCAAGTTCATCAATTGCTAAATAATCTGCGGCGTTTATTGACGTAATACTTCCACCATAGACAACTCGAACTGATTCCGCCGCTTTTTTACCGTACAAATGAGAAATATGTCGTCGAATCATCTGTGTAGCTTTTTTTACATCAGACGCTTTAGCGCTGTCGCCAGTACCGATCGCCCAAACTGGCTCATATGCAATAACTACTTCATCCAGCTCGTCCGCCGTCACGTTAGCCAAACCGCTAGTCAATTGATCAGCCAGAACATCCTTCGTTTCGCCAAGAGTCTTCTCTTGAATCGTCTCACCAACGCACAAAATCGGATGAATACGATTTCGAATTGCCGCCTGAACTTTCAGCCGAATGTCTTTTTCGCTTTCAATGAAAATATAGCGACGCTCCGAATGCCCAATTATCACATAATCAGCAATTCCACGAAGATGCGCCGCTGGAATTTCTCCCGTGTACGCCCCCGAATCTCGCCAATAGCAATTCTGGGCTGCCAACTTAGCGATTCGACGATTAATTTGCAAGCTCAAACTCTGCAGCGTCAGAATAGTAGGCGCCAGCACCACTTCAACATCTCTATGCGAGGGTAGCGTGTTCATCAGCTTATGCAAATATAAGCTAGCCTCTTGCATATTGAAGTTCATTTTCCAGTTACCAATGATTAACTTTTTTCTCATGAGATAATCCTTATGCTTAGTTTATCACCTCAAACCGTATGCGTCTAGTAAACTTTCAATTCCAGGCAATTTTTACCAGCCATCAAAGCCATGCTAGCTCCGCCACCAGTGGAAACATGGGTAAAATTGGCACCGTCATGCCCGTCCCATTTCAATATAAAATCAGCCGTATCTCCGCCGCCAACTATTGAAACAACCCCTTTATTCTGAGCAATAGCTAGTGCTACTCGCGCTGAACCGATTGCAAAATTATCAATTTCAGCATAGCCCAGCGGACCATTCCAAATAACCATCTTCGCGCCGGCCAGTATTTTCGTGAATTTCTCAATTGTCTGACTTCCAATATCCAGCGCCATATCTGAGTTCTTTATTTTATCAATATTGACCTCTTGACGAGGAAAATCCTTAGAAATCTCTGGCGCAACCGCCACATCAATCGGCAATACCAAAAAATCGTCAACATTCTCTACACCAACCTTAGCCGCTGCCAAATCATAAATTTCCGCGACAACCTTTTCCATTCCTGGCTCAAACACACTCTTGCCGACATTAAATCCACGGCAATGTAAAAACGTGTTCGACATAGCGCCGCCAATTAAAATCCGATCCGCCTTTTTAATTAGACGCTTAATCAGTAATATTTTATCGCTAACTTTCGCGCCGCCAATAACCGCAACCAACGGACGTTTTGGCTTATTCATCGCCTCAGTGATAGTTACATATTCTTTTTCTAATAGTAATCCCGCTAGCCCTGGAACACACAATGTAATCGCATGAGTGCTGGCATGCGCCCTGTGTGCGACCGCAAATCCGTCCTGCACAAAATAATCTGCTCGGACAGCGCGCTGAATTGACTTGGCAAATGTTAAATCATCAGCCTCCTCCTCATCATAAAAGCGTAAATTCTCCAACATAAGAATACTGCCTCGTGGTGCGCGGCGAACAGCTTGATGAACAGCTTCGCCCACGCAATCATCCAGCAATTCTACCGGACGGCTCAGCAACTTGGATAAGTGATCTGCGACGACTTTCAGGCTAAACTTAAGATCCTTACCTTTTGGTCGCCCCAGATGAGACATGATAACAATCTTGCAATTCTGCTCCAGCAAATATCGGAGTGTGGGCAGCGAAGCGCGAATTCTTAGATCATCAGAAATCTGACCACGCTTTGTTAGTGGCACATTATAATCTGCTCGCAGAAGAATAGTTTTTCCACGTAGATCAACATCGCGAATTGTTTGCTTCGGAAATTTTCTGCCCACCCAAATTCTCCTTATGACAACGTCTTGACTTGGATATTGTCAGTTTTACCTGGCTCTGGATTGTGGCCACTGACAAGCACAACCGTAACTGGGTCTGCGCCGAAATAGCCTTCTTGTTTCAACTCGTCAGCTAGTTTAGTTGCCGCATTTGAGTCGTTTGGTCGAACATATGGACTAGAAGCGTACCTTAGTGCCAACTTTTGCGCGGTCTTCACATCTTCGGTCACACAAACAATTGGTAGGTTCGGACGATATGCAGCAACGTTAATTGCAGTAGCGCCAGTGTGTGTTTCCGCAATAATAGCTCGAGCCTTAATTCTCTTTGCTAATTGAGCCGCTGTGTAGCTTAAAATCGCGTCAGTTTTTTCACGCATTTCAGCCTTTTCTACCAACATTACTTCACTGTGTTCTTGAGTGTAGATAATAGTCTTGCGCATTGCACGAACGGTTTCAACAGGATATTTACCATTGGCAGTCTCATCAGACAACATAACCACGTCAGCACCTTGGATGACAGCGTTGGCAACGTCGCTTACTTCAGCGCGACTTGGCTCTGGATTATCAACCATACTACCCATCATTTGTGTTGCAACGATTACTAGCTTGCAATATTTACGACACAAGGCAATAATTCGACGTTGTACAACTGGGACAATTTCCGCGCCAGCTTCCACCGCCAAGTCACCACGAGCGACCATAATACCGTCACTAGCCTTAACGATTTCCTCCAAATTCTCTGGATCAACGGCAGACTTAGTTTCAATCTTGGCAATAATATTGGCCGTCGAGCCTAGATCTGTCAATCGACGACGCAAATCAATAATGTCATCAGCTTTTTGAATAAAACTCAACGCAACATAATCAAAATCTTGGCTTGCGCCCCATTCCAAATCGTTAATATCTTTCTGAGTAAGAATGTCTCCACCAAAATCTGTGTCTGGCAAATTCAAACCCTTGCGACTCATCAAAAAACCGTCATTCTGAACTTCTACGCGAATTGCAGTCGGGCTAACAATTTCTCGCACAACCGTCCTGATCTTACCGTCAAACATGTAAAGCGGCTCGCCGACTTTCATCTTCTCCGCCAAATTGTACTGCACTGGCAAATTGAAGCTGCCGTCATGATCAGTAATTTCTGAGTCTAAGACCAACATATCGCCAACCTTAACATTCAGCATGTTATCTTTCAAAACGCCCAGGCGAATCTTCGGACCTTGCAAATCTTGTAAGATTGCGACAGGCTTGCCCAACTGTTTACTAGCTGTGCGCACCCAATTGATCTGCTCAATTCTCTCCTCATTAGCTCCGTGGCTAAAGTTCATACGGATGCCGTTAACGCCGGCCTCCAACAATTGGTAAACCTTTTCTTGGCTGAACGTTGCTGGCCCAATTGTTGCTAATATTTTTGTTCGTTTAAATATATTATCACTCATTTTTAAAATTATATCACGAAATAACAGTGATGAAAAATGACGCCAAGGAACCTTACTATACTTGTTCAATATCGAGAATACGTTTAATAAAATCAACTATAGCAAATTCAGAAGAAACAAAAAAACAACCGACCTCTAACATGCACCATTGCAAAATACAGCTCAACAACATAGTATCTCGACAGGAAAAAAGAGCCAGTTTATAGACTTGGCTCAGATCTTCTCACGAGCTACCCGATCCTACAGGTCCTGATGTATCCCGCATCGGCGCACGTAATAGTAGTAAAAGAGCTACTAAAACTCCCGTATGTCTCGAATTGGACTGCGACGCACGTTGCGTATTAATGGCAACGTAGCACTAAACAATCCAGTGAGAGTACACGTACTTACAATAAAGATTATCTGTCGCATATCCACGGCTATAAGTCGTATCACTCTATTTGAATTAATAGAACCGAAGCTATATTGCGCCTGTGCCGTAAGCTGTGGTGCAAATTGCTTATCCAGGAGATACGCACCGATAAAGCCGATAGCAAGAGCGAACATAGCTACTAATATAGATATAATTATCGTATATAGTATATATATCGACACGATATCAATACGATTAAAGCCAATAGCACGAAATACCGCCGTCTCATGTCTATCATCCACAATTGTACGACTGATAGTAATCCACATAATAAGCGCAGCCAATACTATAACTACCAACATAGCATAGATCGACCACTGCTTAAATGTATTCTGCATATCATCCAAAGCAACGCTATTACTAAATGCCAAATTAGATTGATATAAACGACCAATCGGCTTACAAGAATTATCATACTGGACAGTACAGCCCTGCTCATCTATAAACTTTTGCGCATCACTGGCATTTGCAAACTCGACAAAACGATGTTTATTATCCTCATTGCCCATAATATAAAGTGGCTCATATGTAAATAAATCAGCATAATCGGCTTTATTAGGTAGCTTATCGTATAGTGAGCGCGGTATAACCTGCCCAACACCTTCCGTGCGTAATACCCCAGAAATCATATCGTTAGCAGTGCGAGCCTTCTCGCGCTGCTGTTTCTGTTCTGGATTTAGTACTTCACTGTCGCCAGGAGACATACCAACCACTTTAAAAGTAATAAATTTGCTTACGGCAGTTGTTTCTTTACCAAATCTTGCATCAAACAGCTCTTGGTTTGCCGCCTGCTTCTTCTCCTCTGCCGTACGTTTATCGCTTATTACAGGAGTATTTTCACATGTTGTAGGATTGGGTAGTCCATACAAAAGGCTTGGCTTTTTATAGTCCTTGTTATTTTGATTTGCTGCGATCTCTTTATTTTGTTGCAAGACCTGCTGTATCAGCTCCAGTGAGGCGCTATTTCGGTAACACATTTTAAAACTCAAGTTAGTTATATTGTCACGAATATTTTTAAGGCGCTCAAATTTAGCCTCAGCACTCGCACTTGCCGGCAACTTTTCCAGCTTCAGTAAACGCTCAATAACATTTTGCGGCAAGATTATAGGTAAACTCGACCCATCAGGCTTCCAGCCAGCATTGTTAGGAAGCATAATATTATCTGTAATTTCAGGTGGTGCAATAACAATACTTGAGCTATTTACAGGAGGATTTTCATAATTAGCGTTCACCTCCGCTTCATCCGAAGTGTCAAAGAACAACTCTTTACCATCAATAAGAGGTACTAGTGCTGAGCCTTTTTTGACACTATAAAATTCTTCAGTAAAAAATTTAATAGCACCATATCCCTTAGCTAAACGAGAGAGTTTTGCATCGTCAAAGGCCGGCATGGCGCTATATTTCTCTTTTAGTAATTGAGCGGTAATACCGTTTTGGTCATTAATAGATAGCTGCACAGTACCGTCAGCAGACTGTGAATACGGCGGCCGATCATTGATATAGGAATATTCCAGATTAAGTCGCTTTGACTCGGCGGCTTTTTGTGAAACGAGTAATTCATAGCGTTTTTTCGCCTCGGCAATAAGATTAGGGTCACGAATAGTCTTATAAAACCCATCGACATTTGATGGCGCGTTAGTGACACTTACGATGTAACGACTAGTCAGCCCCTCTTTACGAAACGAATCAATACCACGAAAGAGACCGTTAGCAATCAGGGAAGCTGAAATAAGGACGCCGAACAACATACTCGCCAACAATACCGTAATAAATGTACGTATTTTACGAGCACGTAATTTTGTATAAGTCAACAGTACTATATCGGCTAACCTAATCACACAGTCTCCCATCTTTTAGGGCAATGACACGATCAGCCTGGGCGGCAATTTCATTATCGTGCGTAGCAATAACAATCGTTGTATGATATTGCTCTCGAATTTGCTGGAATAAACTAATAATATCGCGACTATTGGCAGAATCCAGATTGCCAGTTGGTTCATCTGCCAGAATAATAGCCGGCCTATTAAGCAAAGCTCTGGCGATAGCAGCGCGCTGAATCTGTCCACCGGAAAGTTCGTGAGGGCGGTGACTTAGTCGATCATACAAGCCAACTTGTCGAGCTAATGATTCAATACGTAGCTTGCGCTCTGCCCGCCCCATGCGCTGAGGCATTGAAGCGACTTCAATATTACGGCGCAATGTCAAAAAAGGCTGCAGATAAAACGATTGAAAAACAAATCCAATTGTCTGGTTGCGAAACTTAGATAGTTGACGATCATTCATACTGGAAACGTTTTTTCCTCCTACAACAATCTCACCAGACGTGGGCTTATCTAGTCCACCAAGTAAATGCAGTAAAGTGCTTTTACCACTGCCGCTTGGACCAACAAGAGCCACAAATTCACCTTCGTGAATGTCTACTGAAACATCATCGATAGCTCTAATTATTTGCTTGCCAACTTTATACTTCTTGATTACATTCGTAGCCCTGATGGCGATCGGTCTGGAATCAAGGTCATCAATCTTATCAGCCTGCGCGACTAGAGCACCCGTATTATTACATTCCATATAAAATTACCATTAGCATTATTATAGCCGATAGCTATCCGTACGGTCAACATAACCACATAAACTAGCCTACCTATTTTCTTAATGCTAGAATATAAAATACTATGCCAGAAATAGATAAATATATTATCTCAAAAATTTTGTTCTTTATTTTCGGATCAACTACTGTAATTATTTTCTTTTTATTCTATACTGGAGTATTTATAAATATCGTTGGGTCCATAGAAGCTGCAATTACGATATATTGCATAAACACCGCCCTGCTGATACCCGTAACAATCTGGTATGCAATCGAGCGCTCACATAAAACGAAATATAAGGAGAGCGATATACTTGAAGCCTACTCTGAAATGATATCTCGGACTGACAATGAGTCCGCCACCAAAGAAACTACGAAGCGACAATAAAAAAGCTCGCCACAATAAGCAAGCTACTTCAAACGTTCTTTATGGTGACCTTACCGGGAATCGAACCCGGATTGCCAGGATGAAAACCTGGTGTCCTAACCGTTAGACGATAAGGCCACGACTTCAGATATCATAACAAATTATTGTCGAATTGTCTATAGCAAATCAACCACTTCTCCGCCGTTATCTATTAATGTATAATATTTCCATGACAAAGCAGAAGAAAAAGCGCAATAAAAGATACTCTGGGATGGACGCGACATCTCAGCGACCAAAAGTAACAAGGATTACAGCAACGAATCGCTCCAAATTATCTCAATGGTTTTTCGATCGGAAAAAGCTCATTCGCACCATTGGTATGGCGGGACTCGTTGCAATTGCTTTAATTATCGTTGTTTCTGGAATACTGAGTTTATTTCGTTAACGAACTGGCAGCTTAAATCCAAAGGTACTGCCTCTTCCTTCTTCTGATTCAAAGATCATTTCGCCGTCGTGCGATAAAATAACTTTCCTCGCCAAAAATAAGCCAACGCCAGTACCGTCTGGCCGCTTTTTTCTGGCATTTGTGCCGCGGAAGAATTTGCCAAACAAATTTGCTTGCTCTGATTTTGGCACGCCAATTCCCGAATCTTTCACCGTAAACTCAATCGCGCCATTACTATTTCAGAGAAATTATTACCTTTTTGTGCGGATTTGAATAGTAAATAGCGTTGTCGATCATATTCAGCATAACTTGACGAATCTTCTCAGAGTCGGCCGTAATCAATGGAACTTTTTTATCAATCTTTAGGTCCATTTCGACAGACCTCTGATCAGCCACAACCTTAAGTAACGCAACTTCATCCCGAAGAATTTGAGCAACGTCTGTCTCCTGTTTATCAATGTTAAATTTACCAGTCTGAAGCCTAGAAACATTAAGAAAATCATTTATCAGTCTCACCATACGCTCACTCGAAGAAAACGCTTCTCTAAGAACCGCACGCTGCGTCGGCGTAATCTTCCCCAGATCACCCTCCAGCATCATATCCAGATAACCTTTAATACTAGTCAACGGTGTCCTTAACTGATGTGAAGCCATAGAAATAAATTCGTTCTTCGCCTCGTCCAGTCGCTGAAGCTGTCGATTACTGAACCTCAACTCTTTCGTCGCCTCGTCAATTTTACGCTGCAAACTTTTATTCAACTCATTGATTTCTTCCAATGACAAAGAATTTCGAATCGACACAGCCAGTTCCCCAGCAATCGATTCCAGCATTTCAATATCGCGAGAACTATAGCCCAAACTTTTATGCTCACCCAGAAATAGAATTCCCGTTTCTTGATTTTGATGCAACAGCGGCATAACAATTTTCGTGCGATGAATATCCAAAAGTTTCTTCAGTTCCGGATCTTTTACTTGATTTGCCAAAATAACTTCTGGAAAACTACAATTCTTATAATAGTAATCCATAATCCTGTGAACGTCTTCCTCGACAACAGATATTCGTCGCCGACCCGCCCGACCATATATTCCTTTTTCCGGAATACAAAACGCCACCTTTTCCGCCTTAAGAGAAGTCGCTATATAATTGCCAACACGTCGAGTTAGGAGTTGCAGATCCGCCGTATAGGTTAATATTTTACTAATCTCACGCGTAAACGTATCAGCGTCATATTCTCCGTAGTAAAAAACCCTATCAGTAAATTTATCAAAGATTTTCTTCACTGGTTGATATACGACCGCCAAAACCATAGCCAAAATCATGTTCATGAGATTTACGTGACTATCAACCGTCAGGCTGCGTTGGAAAACCAAAATTGAAATGACATATGCAGAAATCACGTAAACGACAGCTAGTGCGATTAATAGCAACATATACGAAACACTTCGAGCCACCGCCATTTACATCCATCAATCGGTATCTGACAATGCTATACATAATTGCAAACAAGAAAATAATCGTAGCAATTGGACCAATCCATATATATCGATAATCACCAAGCGCCGGAAGAAACAAATCCACTACAAAGCCAGGAATGCTACATATCAACAGACCAATCATGTAAATAGCGACTTGCTTGCGTCGAACAGGATCTGATTTGCGCCACGCTATATAACCAAAACACATAGAAATTAAGAAGAATACCGAGAAAAAAGTTGCAAAAATAACATAGTTGACTGCATGAATCGGAATTCGAGAAAAATCTACTGGCGTGACGATTTCTGATGTATTGATAATAAACTCAGGAACCAAAATAATATATAGCGAAAAAATCGTTATCAATATACTAGATGCGCAGATAAAACTCTTCGTTGATTTTGTCGATGGAAGAAACGACTTTGTAGTGAAAATAGCCAACGCAGGACAAAAAACAGCCGAAGCTACATAAAACCACCTGGATGCAGTGTCCAATGTTACTTCCTTGTCCGCCAGAGAAAACACTTCAAGTCCAGCCGACCACACAGCCAAACATAAACAAACCAGAAAAAACCAATACTTTGCATCATGACGATGCTTCGACTTTTTAAGTACGAGCACGCCCAAAATTAGCGCCATCAACGCAACCAATCCTAGCACTAATGCTCGTATCATCATACTAATGCTTATTATAGCATCTTATTCTACGTTTCAATCGCAAAAACTGTGTAAACGCCGCTCGCAGTAACTGTAGCTTCAATAGATTCTTTTGGTATGCCAGATTTTTGGAGCAATTTGAAGCCTTCTTTAATTGAACGCATCCTAACTTTTGGAACCCACCCCATTAGTCCATGCAAAAATTCTTTTTGTGGGCGATTTACGTTCATGTTGCCAGTAATCATCAACCCGCCAGATCGCAAGAACTTCAGCGATTCTCGCGTCAATTGCTTATAAACACCGTCTGGCAAATATTCTCGCAAGCCAGAATCTTCCGCAATATCCAGCTTACGATTGCCCAAAACTTCCTCCAAGCTCAGAGGTTTGCCAAGCTTACTGAATAATCGTTCACAATGAACTTCAATCTTATCTTCCAAATTCCATTTCTTAGCCAAGCTTTGCGCCGCTGCCAAAGACAACGGATCTTGATCTAGCAGGATAACCGTTGGCGCCTCACCCGTTTCATCCTTAAGTTTTTTCAGCATCTTCAAAGTCGCCAGTCCCGTTCCGCAGCCAAAACTCATCACCAACATATCGTCAATTGAACGATTCTCTTTTTCTGCCACTTTCTTCAAGTGATCAATCAACAAACCATTCACTGTTTCCACTCGCTCACGAATACCAAGCGAATCCGCACAATGCCGAATGACGTTAGAAAACTTCTCCGTCACCGGCGCCTGGATAAACTCTCTGACTTCCCTAATTCTCTTCTCTACTTCTTCAATAGCTGTCGCTTTATCTACGCCGTTGTTGATTTTATCTTGAATCATAACTTCTGTCAGTGGCAATCCATTAATCTTCTCATCAAATACCGATTCATCCAGCGGACCACTCATAGTTGGATATTTACCTTCTGACAATATTTCGCCATTTTTACCAAAAACACTCAAATCCTCAGCTTCAGAAATTGTTAAAAATGTCAGCGCGGAACCTCGCTGATTGTGCCACGGCTGCGAATCAGTTTGGTCTTTACCGTATAGAAATTTATCACGAAAAATCTCCAGATAAGCATCTACAATATTACCCCATTTATTTTCTCTCACAAAAGGAATCTTTTCTAGAACATTCGCAATTGCCGCGGTGGCTAAATTTTTATGAATAATATCTTTACGAACATCCTTTAATTCCGCCCCGCCTTGCTCCAGATAATTGTATATGTCCTGAATTTTATCCGGATTATTATATGCAAAATCAGTCTTTTCTCCAATTTTAACCCTACACTCCTCACTTCTAAGATCCGCAATTTCCTCGTTTAATTTTTCATTAGCTTCATGATCAACTCCATTAAGAAAATCACCTACTTCTGTAATATACTGTTCGCCTCTAAATTTTTCCATGCCAAAAATTATAACATAATTTATGTGATATACTTAAAGCATGATAAAAATCGCTATCATTGAAGACGACCCAACCATCAGCCAGATGTACCGAATGAAGTTCGAGTCGGACGGATTTGACGTTCGCTTGGCCGCCAACGGACAAATTGGCATAGAAGTAGTCGAAAAGTTTCAGCCAGATATTATTTTGCTAGATTTACAAATGCCGGAAATGGACGGCGTGGAGGCTTTGAAACGAATTAGATCTAAAGATTGGGGAAAAACTATTCCCGTTATCGTCCTCACTAATCTCGGCGAAGAAGAAGCTCCGCACGATTTGAAGAAATTAGGAATTCATAGCTACATCGTAAAAGCGAACCTCACACCGCGCCAAGTCGTCGAGCAAGTCAAAGCTGCCATAAAAGCTGCTTAGCTTTTTGATTGATTCGCAATTTTTAAACAAGCCGTAATTACATTATCAAACAGCGCAGAAACCGTTAATGGACCAACTCCGCCTTTTTTTGGTGTAATAATTACATCATTACGCTGACGCACTTCTTCAGATGCGTCGCCAACAATTTTTTTCCATTTTCCGAAGCAGTTCCCGCGTCAACAACGACCGTCTTAGGGTTTAATCATCTGGCTTTTAATCAGCCCTGGAACTCCAGTTGCCGACACGATAATATCGTAATTTATCAATTGAGATAAATCGTCACCTTTTTCTCAAAAAAACCGTCACATCAACGCCAGACTTCAGCCACATTTTTCTCAAGAGGCGCACCAACCAAACGACCTCGCCCAACAATTGCAACTTTTTTTCCCCTTCAAATCAATACCATATCCAGCCAGCAGCCAACTAATAGCCGTTGGTGTAGCCGCCTGAAAAAAATCGCCCTCTTGCGCAGACCGTCAACATCTTTATCTTCTCGAATACTCTCGAGTAGCTCCTCAGTCTGATCAGAATTACTAATCGGCAATTGCAGAATTATCCCTGAACATCGTCTCGATTGTTCAATTCTTGAATCACCTCCAAAGCACCGCCCGCAGGGACTCGATGAATCTCCACGTCAATCAAAAATATCAGCGCCATATCTCTGTTTCAAACGCATGTATGTTTCAATGACTGGATTTTTCGACATCAGTAACAATTGCCAAACGAGGATTAATATGCCAAGCCTGCCTTAAAGCTCGCACCTGTTTTGCCTGGCGCTCCTTGATAAATCCAGCTAGTTCTGAGCCATTTAGTTCTCTCATTGTCATTAAGTATAGCAATTTTACCATCTTGAGTACAGATATAGTGTGTGCTATAATTTGAAAAGCTTGGATCATGGCGGATGTAGCTCAGTTTGGTTAGAGCGCTGGATTGTGGCTCCGGAGGCCGTGGGTTCGAACCCCATCATTCGCCCCAAGTTTTACGACAATTTATTCACACCGATAAATTATTTTCAATAAAACGGTAGACATTTTTATTAATTGTTGTATAATGAAATCGTGGGCCAGTAGCTCAGCTGGTTAGAGCACCTGCCTCTTAAGCAGGGTGTCGAGGGTTCGAGCCCCTCCTGGCCCTCCAAAAAATAACCTCACGTTGAAGTGAGGATTTTTTATTTATCCAAACGGATTATATCCGCGAGAAGGCGGCTCGCGAAAAGTAGTTCGATTAGCGTTAAACGATTGACGAGAGTTATTCGCGCCTGACGGAACACTGTTATTTTGTAGACCATTGGCTCGTCGATTCCCGCCAGACAAACCAACGTCATCTGGATTATTGTTAGCGACTCCCGACCGAGACACTACACTTATTTCCGCACCAAATCGTCTTCGATTGTCATAATTATTGGCAGATATCGAAGATCCATATCCTTTAATATATCGGCGCTCCGAATTCACACCACGATTAGCGGTTAGCATTCTGCCCGTATCTCCATACGCTTTAAAACCATCAATTGATCTTCTTAAGGAGCCAGATAATCTAATCATCATTTCCCGCGTCATTTGCGGTTTTTTATTCGCATCCATATATCCCCCATTAGTTATATGAAATGGCGCCCCGAGTAGGATTCGAACCTACGACCTTAGGCTTAGAAGTCCTCTGCTCTATCCAACTGAGCTATCAGGGCGTATTCACATTATAACATCTTTCTGCTACAATAGTAAAAGCTTGCGGGTGTAGTACAGCGGTTAGTATGCAAGTTTTCCAAACTTGAGATGGGAGTTCGATTCTCCCCACCCGCACCAAGTTTGACAATTTCAATCCATAAAGGGCATCGATGGATCCATATATTTATACAGAAAAGCCAAAATACCAGCCGCACGACATTGAAGATGCGTCCGAATTTTATGATGTAATTGAAAGAAGCAGCTTAACGCATCAATTGTCTGAAAACCGACCATATGTCTATTGGACGATGGAAATTTATGATAAGTCCAACGGCATTAAAGGCGGCGGCGGACTCGGAGTTTTGGCGGCGGACACGCGACGTGTAGCTGAAAAATTGGAGGTTCCATTCGTAGTAGTGACGCCATTTTATCGTAGCGAATCACACCAAAAAATCACCGACCTCGCACAAGAAGAATTTTCAGAGTCCGTTTCACCTCAAGATTATGGATTTGAATATATTGACGAAGTTTTTGTAAGTTCAAACGGATTTCCAGATGCAAGCTTAAGCATTTTTAAGAAGACGCTCGGTTCAACGCAATTTGTTACAATTTCAGAACCGAACTTTGGGCAATTGTACGAAGGCGACGGATCTGGCGATCATAGACTATACCAAGAAGTAGCACTGGGCTTTGGCGGCTATAAAGCATTAAAACTCCTCGGTATTAAGCCGGCCGTCATTCAACTTAATGAGACCGCAACGATTTTTGCCGCGTTGGCACGACTAGACGAGCTGTGCGCTAACGGAATGAATTTATACGAAGCCATCGTTTACGTTCGAAAACACACGCTTTACACAAACCACACGCTTCTTCAAGCGGCCGAACCGGAATTTCATCGTTCGCAATTTGAAAAATTAGTTCTGCCAAATATAAAAAGTAATGCTGTGCGTTGCTGGCTAATGGAACAATTCCGTAATGACAGGCTGAGGCCGAATCTTTTGGCAATTGAACTTACTGAAGCGAAGAATGGTGTAAGTAAACTACATGCCCGTGTGGCAAATTTCCGCGATCGCAACAACGACAAAGTTAAATTTCAAGCCATTACTAATGGGATAGATCTCGAAACGTGGGTGTTGCCTGAAACGTTGCAAACATATCGCGATCACGGCATTATCGATAAATTCGGACTGCCCACAAATGATTTTTCTGAAAAATTAGACTCGCTGAGTAGTGCGGATTTGAGGTATTTGAAAAAACTCGGTCGAAAGGAATTGAATCGAGTCCTATTGAGTCGCAAAGATCAGTACGGAAAATCCATACAAATCCCAGAAAATGCAATATTATTCGACTTCAAGCGAAGATTCGCCAATTACAAACGACCTTATATGCCGTTTGAAAACCCAGATTCATTGCGCCAAATTATCATTAGCCACAACGCGCATTATATCCTGACAGGAAAGTTCACCAAGGCGACGTGACGATGTATCAGAAATTGCTCGAAGTATTAAAATTGATTGATAACGATCCAGTCCTCAAGGAGCGTGTTCATTACATACAAGATTACGACGAGGAGCTGGGACGAGCGCTAGCAATCGGCTCAGATGCCTCGATAAATATTCCTATTGTCGGATTAGAAGCGTGCGGCACTTCATGGGAGAAAGACATCGCCAATTTGAAACTCCTCATCTCCACTAGTGACGGCGGAGTTGCCGACGTCCAGCCAATCGCTTGCCTCGAGGTTACCGGGAGAAACTACGAAGCCGAAGTTTCATCTCTGTACGTCAACATGCATAAAGCTGCCGCTATTTTGAAAAATGATCAATTGTTAGAAAAACATATCCGCCACCAATTAAGCAACTATTTGCCAATTATTTCTGGCGCCCGAATGATGAAAGATTATCTCAAATTTATTTTTCCAAAACCGCAAATCCAGCCTAAAAAAGAACCGCAAATCAAGCGGATTCCTATTCAATAATCACTTCAATCTCAGCACCTAGCGAATTTAAGCGTGCCGCCAATTCCTCGTATCCGCGATTAATCGAATATACGTCGCGAAGAATCGATACACCTGGAGCAGCAAGCATTGCCAAAAGTATCACAACGGACGGACGAAGCGCCGGTGGAGCAACAACGTCGGCCGGCTTCCATCTTGTTGGACCAGTAATATAAACACGGTGTGGATCAACCAACTCGATTTGCGCATTCAGTTTGCTTAGCTCCGTAAAGTAAATTGCTCGGTTTTCGTAGCTCCAGTCGTGAACCAACGTGCGCCCCTCGGCCACCGTCGCGATAAGCCCCAAGAACGGCAAATTGTCCATATTGATTCCAGGAAACGGCAAGGCGTGAAGTTTATCCTTTGCTGCCTGGAGTTTGGAGCGCCGCAATTTAATATCAACCAAACGAGTTTGCCCGTTATTAGCAAAATATTCCTTGCTGAGTTCAAATTTAAGACCCATTTCCGCCAATGTCGCTAATTCAATTTCCAAGAATTCAATCGGCGCACGACGAACAGTAATTTCCGAATCCGTCACTGCAGCCGCCGCAATAAAGCTCATCGCTTCAATCGGATCTTCGCTCGGATAATAGTCCAGATTTTTACTAATTCGTTTACGACCCGTGATTTTCAAGGTTGTCGTACCAATTCCCTCAATTTTCACACCCAACTTCTTCAAGAAGAAGCAAACATCCTGAACCATGTAATTTGGGCTAGCATTACGAATGATGGTAGTGTTTGGCGACAACGCCGCAGCCATAATGATATTTTCCGTCACCGTATCGCCACGCTCCGTCAATAAAATCGTTCGATCACCAGAATTGACATCAGTTTTTGCGTGATAATAATCAGTCTCCGCCGTGACGTTCATTCCAAAATGCCTCAAACCACTAAGGTGCGGCTCGACCGTGCGCTTGCCTAAATTACAGCCACCAGCAAACGGCAATTTGAAATCGTCATATTGATGTAGTAGCGGACCAAGGAACATAATCACAGTCCTAGTTCTCTTCGCCGCAGCAATATCCATATCTTCAAGTTTCAAGCGCGCTGGCGGCACGATCTCAAGATCACTACCGTCCAACCAACGAGTTTTAACGCCAATCGAATTCAAAACCTCGATAATTCGGTTAACTTCTTCAATTCGCGCCACTTTCCTAAGCGTCGTTTTTCCCTTATTCAACAAACTCGCACAGAGAAGTCCCACTGCGGCGTTTTTACTAGTCTTAATTTGTATCTCACCAGACAATTTTTTGCCGCCAGTTACCTTAAAATTCATTTTTCCAGAATGATTTACGGTTACAATATTGTTATTAAGCACCTCGCTAATTCGAGCGATCATATCAATGCTAATATTCTGACCCCCGTTTTCAATGCGATTGATAGCGCTTTGCGACGTACCAATTGCTTCAGCCAACTGAGTCTGAGTTAGCCCCTGTTTTTGACGATTTTCAGCGATTAAATTGCCGATTTTTTGAAGATACTTGTCTTTTATCATGCGTAAATTATATCACTAATGATATATATAAGCAATGATATAATAAGTATTAACGGAGGTTTAGTCATGAAAGACAAGCAAATTGAAGAACTTATAAAAGCAGAAAAAAAGCGCCAAACGGACGGCTTGGAACTAATTCCTAGCGAGAATTACGTTTCGTCAGATGTGCTTCAGGCGCTCGGTAGTGTTTTCACTAATAAATATTCAGAAGGCTACCCTGGTCGACGTTATTACGGTGGACAAGAAAACACCGATCAAGTCGAACAGTTGGCGATTGACCGCGCTAAAAAACTTTTCAAAGCAGATCACGCTAACGTCCAGCCACATTCTGGAGCGCAGGCTAATGAGGCGGTTTATTACGCTTGGTGCGAGCCTGGCGACACCATTCTGGCTATGGATTTGGCTCACGGCGGACATCTTACTCACGGCGCCCCAGTTACTCGTAGCGCCAGAGAATACAACTTCATTCGCTATGGTATAAAAAATATCGACACTGGCGAAATTGACTATGAAGAAATTCGTCAATTGGCACTTAAACACAACCAAAGATCATTTTGGCGGGATTTTCGGCATATCCACGAGAGCTAGATTACGAAAAATTTGCCGAAATTGGCAATGAAGTCGGCGCTATGTTAATGGCGGATATGAGCCATATTGCGGGACTAATCGTTAGTGGCGTTGCCAAAAACCCGTTCGACTATGGCTTTCATGTAATTACCACAACAACTCATAAAACTCTGCGTGGACCACGAGGCGGACTGATTCTTAGTCGAGGAATAGTTGGCAATCCGTTGAAAAAACCAGAGAAAACTCTCGAGAATTTACCTACGTTGATTGATCGAGCAGTCTTCCCTGGCACGCAAGGCGGACCGCACATGCACACCATCGCTGCAAAAGCCGTAGCGTTCGGTGAAGCCTTACAGCCAGAATTCAAAGATTACGCTGAGCAAATTGTCAAAAATGCAAAAAGACTGGCGGAAGAGTTGCAAAAACGCGGCTTTAAGTTAGTAACTGGCGGCACCAGTAACCATTTAATTCTGGCAGATATTCACAGCAGCTTCGGCATTGACGGCAAGGAAGCGGAAATCGCCATGGATAAAATCGGTCTGACACTTAATGCCAATGCGATTCCAGACGACCCACTGCCAAGATTCAGGCCAAGCGGTATTCGCTTAGGCACGCCAGCTGTCACGACGCGAGGCGCCAAAGAAGATGACATGGAAAAAATCGCGGAATGGATGAGGCTGTCAATAGATAATCGCGATAATGACGATGAGTTGGCTGAACTCCGTAAAGAAGTCGTAGAATTCTGCCATACTCTACACAATATTTAATATAAACCCGCACATAAAAAAACTCTGGCTTAATGCCAGAGTTTTTATTTATATACGTAGCTGATTAACAGCCAGTACCAACTACGCGACTCTCGACAGAATTACTACTGTAGTTGTAGTATGAAATCTTTGCGCCTGTTGGGTCGCTAGTACCAGTAGCAGTACATTTTTCGTATTTAACTGTTGTAGTTGGAGTACTTGAACCAAAAGTACCAGTACCTAATTCAGTAACATTGGCTGGAGCAATGTAGTAAGACTTCTTTGTGTCTGCGGAAGTTAATTTTGTGATATCCTCTGGATATTTACCCTCTTCGGTGTTGTACAGCTCGGCCTTTTTAGCAACGGCGTCAACTGTTGATTTAGCAGCAGATGTCTTTGCTTGGTTTTGCAAACCGTTGTATGCAACCAAAGAAACAACTGTCAAAATTGCGATGATCACGATAACGATCAAAAGCTCAACTAGTGTAAAACCTTGATTTTTGATATTCTTTGTAGTCACGATAATGTGCCCCCTAAATTGTTAGTTTGATTTGTAACTTGATAATACTACAACGTTTTTAAAAGCGCAAGCATTTTTAATATATATATCTACTCTGCACTGGACGCAAGAATAAGATTCCGTCGGGCTGAACCTATTATTTTCACTACCTGAAGTTCCGTCACCAATCTGCCCATTATCATTCAATCCCCAACAGTAAGAGCGCTTGTCCGACATAATTGCACAGCCGCGGTTTGCCCCAGCAGACAAACTCACTACACTCTCTGAAGCAGGAAGTCCATTTGGACCAACATTAACTGGCTGAGGAGTAAATGAATATTGAATGTCCGTCCTATTTGTTCCAAGTTGACCCAATCTGTTATCGCCCCAACAATAGACTTTCTTAGTACCAGCATCGTTCACCAAGGCGCAAGAATGAGCAATGCCAACCTCAACCTGCAGTGCCACCCCAGGCAAACCACCGACCAACCTCGGCTCAATATGCATTTTAGGACTGCCACTCCCCGGAGATCCAGCCTGTCCGCGCCCAGCGCCACCCCAGCAGTACACCCTACCCGCAGCAATAGCGCAGGTGTGAGTTACATAATCAGGAGAGCCCGACCAAGTGTATCCATCTTGAGATATATCAGTCACATCCTCCAAGTCCTTAACTCTGGTAGCGCTACCATAGCCGCTATAATGCGGCACACCAATACCCAACTGCCCAAACCTAGCTTGCCCCCAACAGTAAGCTCTTTTTTCGGTGGTTATAACGCACATAGTTTCTGAACGAGATCCGCCAGTTGATAACTTAGTAGCAGAATAATTATTAGGAAGCCTGTTGTAGCCGCCCGAATTAATACGCACTGGCGTTGCGCTGGACTTAGGGCTGCCGGGACTCCCGTAACCCAATTGACCTATATTATTACTACCCCAACAATACACCTTTCCTGCAGCAATGGCACACGAAACATCGCCGGTTCCTCCAATTGCACTGATATTATTTCCAGCAAAATCTGCAGCTAGCGCGCCAGTAGGCGGTTTGACCTCGACTGGAACACTAGAATATTTGCCGTCGCCAAAATCTCCATTACCTAGTTGTCCAAATTTATTATTACCCCAACAATATATCTTCCTGACAGAACTAAATTCAGTCAATACACAGCTATGAAATTGTGCCGCAAATATATCAATAATTTTCCCGTTTCTCATATCACCCACAGAACGCACCTTCACGGGGACATTAGAACTAACAGTAGTTCCGTCACCCAATTGACCCATAGTATATTCATTACTTTCATACTTGTCATTATTGCCCCAACACCAAACATTATTCGACAATATAGCGCACGTACGATAAGTGCCGCTTACTGTGCGCGTTGCATCAATATCAGCTGGCCAAGTGACCGATTTTTTTACAACAGCAACATAGGTTTTTAGGACTGTGCCACTACCATTTGTTATTTCAACGCGACCCGTAGATGAGATTTGAGCGGTAGCGGCCGACAGAGCCGCGCTTCTAGTCGAAGCCTCCAAATCACCAACTTCAAAAGTCGTTCTTAATTTGCTATTCTCAAATACATATCTATTACCAGGAAAAGCTACAGCCCCCTTACAATTGGTTTCTGGGCGAAGCGGACCAATTCCACCAGGAACCGAACCCCATGATTGCTCAGCTCCATTAGCGTCCAAGCAGGCGTTAGCATACGCCGTACCTGCCTCACCAGCCTCTTGAGCTAACTTATAATAATACTCTTCCTGAGAGTAGACGTATGACTGAGTTACAACCCTCATAGCACCAGCCAAAAGAGCCAATATAAAGTACTCATAAGCACAATCAGCACCAAAGAATAGCCGTTTTTTTGTCGAATCATAAGTTATTTATCTTTCGTATCATTAATGTTTGAGAATCGGAAACTTGTTTACTTGGCGATTGTATTGTTAAAGTAACCTCTACATTATCAGCGCCATCAAGAGCTTTCTTATCGCTATCTGGAGCGTCGCTATTTTTGCTTATCAGCGTTTTTCCATCATAGTAATTAATCTTAAATTCCGAAACTCCAGTCGCCAAAATCGAATCTTCGCGAAGCTTCATGGCTCGATCTTTAAACTTATCAGCATCAAGACTGTTCATACAAAAATAGTTTACGGCAGCCCCTGAATATGGCGTTGGAGGATAACTGGAGAAATCAACTAAATCATTATAGATAGTCCGTCGGTGCAACTCTCCATTCTTCAAAAAATATATGACTATTTTTTTATACTTCGGTTGCTGAGTCTTATTTGCATTACAATCAAACTTTGGAGTTCTTAGATATACAATCTCCCTAGAATCGGCGCCTCTGCCCATATTTGTAGCATATTGAAGCAGTATAAGTGAGTTCTTTTCGGGATCAGTAATGGCGCTACTTGAATACGGATTACTTCTATATCTCCATTCTCTAGGCGTCGCACTAGGGAAATTTATCGGTAGCAAACGTATCCTCTCCATCATAACTACTCACCTTAAAGCGCGAAGCTTGACGTACGTCAGTTTCAATTGCATCCATGGAATTGTGCATATTTCGGCTAATCTCAACTTTTGCCTTGCTGATAGACGCACTTTGATTTGCAGAAATTAACATCTGGCTAAACACACCGACAACCATTGCAATGATAACCATCACCAGGGCTAGTTCTACTACAGTAAAACCATTCTCATTAGAACGCCACATACGTCGCATGTACCACCTTCTTTCCACTACCCGCGCCAGAGCTTGGCAATCCATATTCTACGATAGACTCCACTTTAATCGGCATCCCCAAGCTAATTGTTCCGTTCTTACATCCGTATGGTGCTGATGCATATACTTGTTGACTGACCACCCCAGGCAGCCCATCGACATTACCAGTAGTTCTTGTAACTTCATACCTAGTATTCGACGACGCTGTATTACACTTAAACCAAGACGGAGTGGAATCATTCGCGTAACGACGCATATTATTATATGCCAGAAGACTCGCTTTGTTGTGTTGAGCATTCATGACTGATATTTGGCTAACTTGCGCTTGCATACTTAATATAACAGCCATGAAAATACCAATAACAACCAGAGTAACTGCAACTTCGACAATAGTAAATCCATCGCTTTTTCCCACTAGTCGCGCCATATACTATTCACCCTTTTTTCCGATCCCGTCGAAAATTCCTTATATATAATGTTATATTTCACACAAGTTACCGCCGCCACGTCAGTTATAGGACCAGAAGTTGGCTTTGTACAATCTCCATCGTCTATGTTTGCCGCCTCATACAACAATTCGCCATTACTACCGCCAGCCCAATCACTCCGATTGCACTTAACCATTTCTTTTTTTAATGAATCACTCCCTGCGATTGACGAAAAACTTTTAATAAGATCAGCGCAGGAAGGATATTCGTGTCCAATAGAGCTTACGTTTTTATATTTGTAATATCGCTCCAACCTCAAAGACAGCTCAGATACATCAGCTTTTTGTTCCTGATCTCTAGTCAAATTCAAAAATCTTCCGCCACCAACAAAGGCAATGCTAGCCAAAATCGACACAACCACAATAACTACTGCCACCTCAACTATCGTATAGCCACCCGTCCCACGATTCATATCAATATTGTAGCGCAAATCTACAAAAAAGCATATGCTTATTATCGGGAAAGTTCTAGCGGCTCTTGCTCAATTTTTATACCGAACTTGTCAAAGACAATTTGCACAATTTCCTCACGAATCGCCGCCAAGTCATCATATCCCGTTGCCGAATCATTCACAAGCACCAATGCGTTCTTCTCATAAACCCGCATGCCGTGACTGCGATAACCCCTTAAGCCAGCCTTATCTATCAACCAGCCCGTCGGGATTTTATATCTTCCGTCAGACATTGCATAATTTGGAATATCGCTATATTCTTTTTGCAATTCTTCCAATTTCCATTTTTCAACCAGCGCATTTTTGAAGAAAGAACCTGCACTTGGCAGTTCAGCTGGGTCTGGCAATTTTTCCGAACGAATATTAAGAACTGCCACGCGAATCACTGACAGGTTAACTTCACGAATATCATTCTCGTCAATATATTTCTGCAAGAAGCGTAGTATGGCGGTTTCGGCTCTGCTTTATTTAGTCGTAAAGTAATATTCAGAATACAATATCGCCCTTTTTCCTTGTCGCGAAAAATGCTATTTCGATAAGAAAAGTCACATTCATCAGCAGAAATAGTTACAATTGTGTCGGTTTTTGAATCGTAAGCCTCCAGACTAATCAACGTATCGGCAATTTCTTGACCGTACGCCCCAACGTTCTGAACCGGCGCAGCTCCAGCCGTTCCAGGAATCCCCGACATAGCCTCAATTCCCTGAAGTCCAAGCCCAATAGCCTTCTCAACAACTTCATCCCAGACTTCGCCCGCACCGATTTTCACATCAGTTGTTTCGTCAGTTTCAGCGATAATCTCAAAGCCTTTAATCTTATTCAGCAGTACGATTCCTTCAAAAACCTCGTCATGCGTAATTACATTACTGCCACCGCCCAACACAAAAATCGGCAAATTTTCCTTTCGGGCATTACGATATAGCGACACAACATCACTAGCAGAATCCGCTGTCGCCATATAGCGAGCCTCACCTCCCAATTTCATAGTCGTGTATTGTTTCAGTGATATATTAGTCATGACGTCCATACATATAGTATATCATTTTACTCGACCATCATCTATGATATAATAACTTCATACGCACCCGTAGCTCAGCGGATTAGAGTACTTGGCTTCGAACCAAGGGGTCGCAAGTTCGAATCTTGCCGGGTGTACCAAAATAGCTCGTCATTATGACGGGTTTTTTATTTATGATTACACCATAAAAACACCAGTCGAGCAGCTGAGCTAGCTATTCAATGGCGGATTCTGAATTCATGACGGCATTTGCGCAGATTGTGAACCTAAAATTTGGCGAATTTGATCAGCGGTGATAATTGTGGTCGAACCGGGCGCGACAGTTCCCGCCAGCATTTGCTTGGCGACCGTATTCTCGACAGCTCGCTGGACAACGCGGCGCATCGGGCGAGCTCCCAATCTTGGATCATAGCCAGCCTCGACCAACAATTTCTTACCTTCCTCCTCGACCGCAACTTGAATTTTTTGCGGCGCCAAAGTCTTATTAACTCCCGCCAAAATCAAATCGACAACCTGCAGCAACTCATCTTTTCCTAGCGGACGGAACAAAACTATTTCATCAAAACGGTTCAAAAACTCTGGGCGGAATAAATTGGCATTAATCAGCTCGTTAATAAATGTCTGCTCGAATTGTTCCAATTGATAGCCCCGCTCAATATATTCACGAATTCTATCCGCGCCAGCATTTGACGTCGCAATCACAATCGTATCGCGAAAACTAATTTCTCGGTTATTTTCATCGCGAAGTATTCCCTCATCCAAAGTTGCAGAAGTGTCGTCAAAACCTGAGGATGAGCCTTTTCAATTTCGTCCAAAAGCACGACAGAGAACGGACGCTTCTGAACTTGAGCAGTCAAACTTCCTGGATCTCGCGCGCCATCCGCAATCAACCTAGCCACGTCATCCGGCCTGACAAATTCGTTCAAATCCAAGCGAATCATATTACCTTCGCCACCAAAATAAACATCCGCCAAAGCTTTAGAAAGCTCCGTTTTACCAACACCAGTCGGACCAAGAAATAGGAATGCGCCAATCGGTCGATTCTGATTTCTAACACCTGTACGCGCGCGGCGAATAGCGTCAGAAACAACTGTCACGGCTCGCGTTTGATTGATCATTCGCTGATGAATTAACGACTCCAGGTTTAATAATTTTTCCTTTTCGTCGCTCAAAGATGCTACCGAGATTTTTATGCCAAGAGTTTTTTCGATCGCATCGTCCACAGATTGTGCAGTTACTAGTCCGCCACTCGCATAACTTGCCGCCGCTTCCAAAATTTTCAACGCCTTACCTGGCATCACCAAATCTTGAACATAACGATCGCCAACACGATACGCCTCCGCCAGTGCCTGATACATATATGTCACTTTGTGCTGCGCTTCAAATAAAACCAATTGATCGCGCATAATTTTCATAGTTTCGGGTTCATTTGACGGCTGAATTGCAATTGTGTTCAAAGCGTGAGCAAGCTGCGGCTTAGTCTGGGAAATTTGCAAAAATCGCTGATCGTCCATCGTTAAAATCGTCCTAAGTCTGCCCGCCTCCAGAATTGGCAATAACACATTACTCAGGTCAACCGAACCAACGCCTTCTTCGAAGAATAATTGCGCATTGTCCAGACATAAAATCACGTTCTTCGACAGAAAAGCCTCGTTCAAAATCATCGTGACTAGATTTTCCAATTCCCCGCGACCCGACGCCACACTAATCAACGACGACGCGTCAAGCATAAAAACTTGCTGGTACATCAGCGAACCAGGAACGCCTCGATGCCCGTCAATCAGCATTTCCGCAAACGCCGACACGACAGTGCTTTTCCCCGCGCCATCAGCACCAACCAGCGTAATATTCTGCCGCCCGCCAGAACTAAACGTTTTAAGCATCTGTCCCAGCGCCTCCTCGTGCGCAGCCAACTTAGTTGTAAACGCGCCGCCAGATACACTGACGCTAATATTCTGAGCAAATCGACTCAGCAGTGGCGTATAACCAAAAGACCAATCCCTAGCAATTCCGCCCGTATTTAACGGCTTCTCTTTATATTGGTCAATCAGCGCCTTTATTCGCTCGTACCATCGAATAGCCTCCTCGATATCATGAAAATCGATCTTCATATTCGCCAGCAAAGAATCGTGTTGGGGCAATTGCTTTACTATCGCCGCCGCCAAAACCGCGCTAGTAATCTTCGGACTTTCCGTACTCTGCCAAATTTCAATCGCCGCCTTCCAAATCTGCTCCGTTCGATCCGGATCGTCGACGGAAATATTACGCAAGAAATTCGGCGTCAAACCCAGCCGTACTGCCAAAAACTGCCCGGCTCGCGTACCTGTAATCGCCTCAGCAATATCAATCGGCGTCGGTCTGCGCGGCAATTTGCCCAAAACGTCCGCCGCCATCACATCGTCAATTGTCTTAGGATTTTTACTAATTTCCGCCGTCTTGAGATCTTTTTCCCACCAAATCGACACCATAATCATTGGGCCACTCAGACCAAATAATAGCCAGCCAATCGCCCCATGTTCAATCAACGACCACAACCAAGTAACACCATCATAATGCCGACAGCTATCGCCACGATATGCCAAGCATTGCCAAACCTTACAGAAAATCGCGCCTTCTGAGCTCGTAAACTGTCGTAATTAAATCTCGGCTCTATTTCCATACAGAAACTCCCAATTGCCATAAAATAATTCCGATAAACGGCATCAGCGGCAGCGCCAGCCACATAATAATTCCTACAATCATCCACAAAAATCGTAGCAATATCATCAATATTCCAATAATTATCACCATGGAGCGCACCACCGCGCCGATTACTCGCGAGAACATTTTGTCAAAAAACGCAGATAACTGCACAGATAAATCGCCACCAACTGGAGCGGCTGAAATCTGGCGAAACGGATTGAATAAGGTTTTCAAAAGTAGCCCGACTGAGAAAAAATCTGCGGTTCGTAAAACTCCCAGAAAACTTTGTCGGATATATTGCAACAAACCATTGCCATACCACCACTGAAAGATACCCACCAAAAACATATTGATATTGTAGCACATCGACCCGGCAGAGTATAATAGACCATATGGCAAGACAGATGATTAGTACTATTATTGGCAAAAGCGTCAAGAAAGTCGCTAAATTACGCGGTGGCGGTTCAGCCTTGCCGGGTTTGGTGATTGAAAAAATTGACCCAAAATTTATTCAGAGAACGTTGGCAGATTTGCCGCAAGGCGTGGTGATTATCAGCGGAACGAATGGAAAAACGACGACGACAAAAATTGTCGTAGAGCTATTAGAATCGGTCGGATTGAAAGTCTTCACCAATCGTACTGGTAGCAATTTTTCCCGAGGCGTGGCAGCGGCGCTACTTGATGAGGTCAATATCCGCGGCAAGCTGGACGCCGACATTGCAGTTCTGGAACTGGACGAGGCTTGGGCGGTTAAATTCGTGCAGATTGTTCGCCCGCGCTTTTCCCTGCTTCTGAATGTTATGCGCGATCAATTGGACAGATTTGGAGAAATCGACAATACAGCCGCATTGCTCCAAAAAATAGCTGAAGCCACCAGCGACACTGTCGTTCTCAACCGCGACGATCCGCGAATTTTTAAGATTAGCGAACATATTCAGGCTAAAAAAGTTTTCTTCGGCACAACCAGCGAATTACTTCAATTGATGCCAACAGACGACACTTTAAAATACGGCACCGCAACCGCGAATCAAAGCGTAGTTGCTGATGTTTTATTGAAAAAAATTAACGCTCAACAGGCGACTTTTCAAATTGACAATAAAGAAATTGACGTAGATCTGCAACTCACTGGAGTTTACAATCTTCTCAATGCGGCGGCAGCGGTTGCCCTGGCTCGACAAATCGCGGGACCGGAAATTACCGATACGATTTTATCTGCGCTGGAAAACATAAAGCCGGCGTTTGGCCGTGGCGAAACGATTTACCTGAATGGCACGCCAATTGAGCTTATTTTAGTGAAAAATCCAAGTGGCTTTCGGCTGGCACTTCTGTCGTTTGCCAAAAATAATAGTGCTACGATGATCGCCGTTAATGACAATTACGCCGACGGACGAGATGTAAGTTGGTTCTGGGACGTCGATTTTTTTCACTATTGAAAAAAACGTAGCAATGATCAGCGGCGCGCGCTTACGATATGGCTTTGCGGCTTCAATATGACGACATTCCAATTGGGAAAAATTGACACCAATATTTCGAAAGCCCTGGAAGATTTCATTAATACTAATCCCGATGAGCCAAAAACAGATTTTTTTGTAGCTACACAGCCATGACAGCAATTCGTCGCTTGCTGAGCGAAAAAAACCGACGTGGAGGAAATATCATAATGAAAAATAACAATTGCGCAACTTTATCCGCGAGATATGAATCTTTATGGCGACTGGGGCAACACGCTAGTCCTGAAAAAAACGGCTGGAACGACGTGGCTTTGAGGTAGAAATCATCGATCACAATCCAGGCGATTCGACGGATTTTTCTAAAATTGATATTTTTGTTGGCGGCGGCGGACAAGATTCTGGGCAGACGATTATTCAAAATGATCTTCTGGCGAGAGCTGATGAACTACGACAATTAGCAAAAGACGGCGTACCGATGTTGATGATTTGCGGAATGTACCAATTATTTGGTAGATTTTTCCGAACGCTCAAAGGCGAGGAAATTGTTGGTGCTAACATTCTACCAATTGAAACAATTGCCGGCGACGAGCGGATGATTGGTAACATTGTCATTAGAAGCCAGGAATTTGGAGATATCGTTGGCTATGAAAATCACAGCGGACAAACTTTCTTAGATAAGACCGCCAAACCCCTTGGGTGGGTTATTAAAGGCGCTGGTAATAATATGACCGACGCAAATGAGGGTGTTCGCTATAACAACATTATTGCCACTTATCTCCACGGTCCGATTCTACCTAAAAACCCGCAGATTGCAGATTTTCTTATTGGCGAGGCGCTAGAGCGACGCGGCGTAAGTTCAGACTCGGGATTGGAAAAAATTGACGATACTTTAGCGAATAAAGCGAGAGAGATAGCGTTAAAATTATCCAGATAATCCATGAAAAAAATCCGTATATATCTTAAAAAGCTATATGCATTTCTTCATAAAATGCCCGGTTTGATTTGGCTAATTCCAATCTTAATTTTAGCCGTCAACGTTCGACTTATCTATTTAACAAAAGCCGACATTTGGCACGACGAAGGATATACGGCAGCCATCATTCAGCAGCCAATCAGAGAAATTATCACCATTACGACCACGGATGTCCACCCGCCGCTTTATTACGTTATTATGCACGTTTGGCAATCGATTTTCGGCAATTCCGTAGCTTCGCTCAGAGGATTTAGCGTTACGTGCGGAGTTCTGACGATTGCCCTATTATTTCTATTACTCCAAAAACTTTTCTCTAAAAGAATCGCCGTATTCGGAAGTTTTTTAGCAGCGCTAGGACCATTCTTAATTCGCTATAGCGACGAAGCTCGAATGTATGCACTGACGGCACTCTTAGCCGTAGCAATGACATACGCATTTGTCGTGGCAGTCGAGCGCAAAAATAAGAAGTTCTGGTGGGTGCTATACGGGATTTTAGTAGCACTCGGTCTTTATACTCAGTATTTTCTAGCGCTCATATTACCGGCACATTTTGTTTATATTTGGCTAAAGCTTGGCGGAAATCGCACTGCCATAAAAAATATATTTAAGGACAAAAACGTTTGGCTTGCCGCAGGAACATGCTTTTTACTATTCCTTCCCTGGCTACCAGTTATGATCTCCCAAACCAGACGGGTAAGCGGCGGCTTCTGGATCTCCGAAGTTACTAAATTTACTATCCCGACAACATTATCAATGTTCTTAACTTATGACGACAGGATTGTCCGCTATTTTGGATTGCTACTACCACCAATTATAATCGTAATTTCATTCATCCTAGCCAAAAAACACTCAAAGTACCAAGCAGCAATTTGGATTTTAACAATTTGGCTACTGTTGCCGATGATCATCGTTTACATACTCAGCCAGGGTCGACCAGTTTACTTAGATCGATACTTCACTTATTCAGTGCCAGCGTTTTACGGCTTGATTGCGGTATTCATCGGGCTTATTTTTTCTAATAAAAAATGGTGGTCTATTGGAATATCTATTGTCCTGGTATTATTTATCGGTCATTACATGTGGCATATCGGCGGTAAAAATATCGCAGAGTCGTCCTGGAATAATACCAGCACAGCCATGAATCATATAAACGAAAATATCCAGAGTAGTGATGTTATTATCTCTGGCGAGATCTACACTTATTTTCATACTTCCTATTACAACCGCACAAATAAAGAAATTATACTCCTGAAGCCGAAAGAAGAGCTAGGTTGGGTTGGCGAATGGGGATTAATTAAAAAATTGAATACTCCAGAAATTAGTTCTTTAGAGTTAGTGAAATCCCCAAGAATCTGGCTTATTCTCCGCGAAAAAACATATGATGAATATAAAAAACAAGTTCCGCCCTACTGGCAATTAAAGCAAGAATTCCATGATGGCGACTTGATTATTGGACTATACGAAAATAAAAAATAACTGGTTAAATGCCAGTTATTTTAATACGTTGAATGATTTCAATTGGTCGGGGTGAAAGGACTCGAACCTTCGACCTCACGGTCCCAAACCGCGCGCGCTAGCCAACTGCGCCACACCCCGAAGATATCTCTATCATTCGCTATGATCTATCTTAACATATATCGCTGAATAAGTACAGGAAAATCCCATAAAACTTAAAAGAGATCACTAAAATGCAGCAGCTAAGCATTCACAGCTTCAATCTCAACTGACAGCACTTCTTTTTTGATTGGCAAGATTGACCGGGCTCGAACGTATAAACCAGTAATTGACCAAATGGCATTTCTACGTTCGCCATCTCGGCTTCTGGAACTTGGTCGAGATGTTTAATTAAAGCTCGAATAGAATTGCCGTGAGCCACCAATAAAATATTCTCACCATCCTGCAATTTCGGCAGAATCTCTTGCTCAAAATATGGAACAACTCGCGCATAAACATCTTTCAAAGTTTCGCCGCCCGGCACCGGATAATCCCAACCGCGTCGAATGCCATTAAAAGCCTCTTCACCAATCTCCGCTTTAACTTCCCATTTATTTTTTCCAGTTAAATCGCCATAATCACGCTCATTTAACTCAGTTGCATGCGTTGTTGGTAGATTTTCAACACCGCACCCTTCGAGTAACGCAGCCAAAGTTTGTTGTGTGCGCTTTAATGATGAAGTGTAAGCCTCATTGAACGACAAGCCTTTCAATAAAGCGCCCAATCGCACCGTGTCATTATGACCCTTTTTCCGTCAAATTAACATCCGTCCATCCAGTCCACTTACCGAGCAGATTCCACTCGCTCTCACCGTGCCGACTAATAACTAATATTCCCATTATTTCCCTCCAATCATCGGCGCAAAAAAATCTACAACTTCTTTTTTCACGCCGTCATTATCAATAATTTTCGTATTTACGTAACCAAATTTATCAATTGCCCAAAATCTGATTGCCCAGAGCAGCGACATGTCTTCAAAATCAATCTCATTTTTGGCAATAAATTTACTAGCCACAATTTCCGATTCCTGCAATTTTATCTCAGAAAAAAAGCATCGTTTTCTAACTTCGTAAAAAAATACAAATTGATGCGTCAAAAAAACTCATCAGAATGACGCGAAGCAACCATGGCAAGCTTCAGATCCTTAGGATCGACTTGAATATCAACTTCTTCTTTCACCTCGCGCACCGCCGCTTCCAGCGGAGATTCTCCAGCGTCAACAATGCCACCAGGCAGCGACCAATGGTCTTTATAACCAGCCTTGACGATCAATAGTTCGCCCTGCTCATTTTCAATTAACACCGCTGCGCTGGAAAAGCGACTGTCCAAACTTGCCAACCAAACCCGTCGCTCTTCATCTGTAAATTTCATTATTTAGCAAACTCAATTGCTCGCGTTTCGCGAATCACGTTAACCTTAATGGTGCCAGGATATTGCATTGTCGACTCAATTTTCGTCGCAATATCTCGCGCCAATTTAATCGCCGACAAATCATCAATCGTCTGAGGCTTCACGATCACACGAACTTCACGGCCGGCAGAAATCGCGTAAGCCTTATCAATTCCTTCAAAGCTGGTGGCGACATTTTCCAAATCGCGCATTCGCTCTGCAAAGTTTTCAGCAGAAACATTACGAGCACCTGGACGTGCAGCCGAAGCCGCGTCGCAAACTCGGACAATAATCGCTTCTGGAGTTGTCGCTTCGATATCATCGTGGTGTGCTTCGATTGCGTGAACAATTCTCTCGTCCATACCATATTTACGAGCCAATTCCGCCCCAATATGATGATGTTTACCCTCAATTTTATGTGACACTGCCTTACCTACATCATGGAGAAGTGTAGCAATCTTCGTAATGCGCACATCCGCGCCGATTTCTTCGGCAATCATTCCAGCAATTTGCGCCATCTCAGTTGAATGCTTCAGGACGTTCTGCCCGAAGCTGGTACGAAACTTCAATTCACCAAGCAGCAACAACATCTCCTTCGGAATCCCAACCACGCCAGTTTCGCGCATAGCATCTTCACCAGCCTGGCGAACCTCTTTTTCAATCTGTTTTTTAGCCTTAGCAACAACCTCTTCGATGCGTGCAGGATGAATACGACCGTCCTTCATTAGCATCTCAAGACTCAAGCGAGCCACTTGTCGGCGAACAGGATCAAAACTCGACAAAATAATCATGCCAGGTGTGTCGTCAACTAAAATATCGACGCCAGTTTCGCGCTGGAGCGCCTGAATATTACGCCCCTCCTTACCAATAATTCGACCCTTCATCTCATCATCAGTCAGTTTGACCGCAGTCACCGTACGCTCAGCAGTAACTTCACTACTCATTCGCTCCATTGCGGTCACTAAGATCATTTGTGCCCGTTCTTCAGCGTCATCCATTGCGTCATGTTGTAGTTTCGACACCAAACCGACCAAGTCTTGCTTAATGTCGCGCTCAGTCATCTGCATTAACTTATCAGCAGCGTCCTTCTTTTTCAGGCCAGCGATTTTTTCAAGCTTCTCCTGTTGACGTGTGCGAATATCGCGAATTTCATTTTTAAGATTATCAACTTCATCCTCATGTGCGCGCAATTTCCGCTCGTCGATCAAGCTCCTCCAGCTTATTGTCCAGAGTCCTCTCGCGATCCGCCAAGCGATTTTCGGTCTTTTGCCATTCCTTGCGACGTTCATTTTCAATCTTAAGCGCCTCGTCCTTAGCCTTAAGGACAATGTCGCTCGCCTTAGTTTTCGCATCTGCCAGATCTCGCTCAATCTGATTTTTACCGTTAATTTGGCGAGTTCTCTGATATCCAACAAGACCAGCAGCACCCGCGCCAGCTCCAATAGCCGCGGCAATAATTACTTCTATCATTATCATTCCTTTCCGATCAGCCGCCCCTGAGTGTTCGTCTCAAGGAAAAATATCAACAGCCAATCAACTTCAAACTATCTAATTCGGCGAATCAAAAATCACAAACCGCCGTAATTTAATTATACACGGTTTTGACGGTTTGAGCGATAAAAATTATTTTCGCGGCGCAGTGATATTCGCAGCAGCACCGTACTCTGGCATAACAATTTTTTCATTCTCACCAGAACGCAATTTGCCCAAAGCCAAATCACGCCAATTGTCACCTATCGCACCAACAATAGGAATATTCAAGCTGTCCGCCAAAGTATTCACAACCGTCAAACCAATTCTCAGCCCCGTAAAACTTCCTGGCCCTTTCATCACGCCAATGCCGCTTATCAGATGTAAATCGCCAGTCTTTTCTTCCAAAAATTTCAACAAATTCCGCGCCAACGTTCGCCCAGCTTCCCATTCAAAATCCTGACGATTTTCTCCATTGACTATTGTCAAAAAACATGTTGATGTTGAAGTGTCCAATAAAATTATCACGCCATATTCTCCTTTATTTTTCCCAAAAGTTCATCAGATTTTTTGCCGCCAGGATAAAATTCCACAAGCCGCCCTTCTTCACTAATCGCAGTAATTTTTATCACCAACCGATCACTCGGCAATGCATCATCAACAGCGCCAGCCCATTCAACTACAACCACCGAATTAGAAGCCGCCACTTCGCGAATCTCCTCGCTCATAATTCCAGCATTTCCCAATCTATAAAAATCGTAATGCGCCAAACTCAGACCGCGAGGTGAATCGTACACGCGCGAAATCGTGAAAGTTGGACTCTGAACTGGCTCGTTGATCTCCAAAACCCTTGCAATTCCCTTCGTCAACGTGGTTTTCCCCGCGCCAATATCACCGACTAATTCCAGAACTTCCCCACCAGAAACAGCCCGACCAATTGCCGCGCCCAATTCTCGCATTTTCTCTTCACCAGAAATATTCACTCTTATATTATACTATGCTAGCTTTTTTTTTGGCGATAATAGTACAATAACCATAAGAGTTATGCGTGTTTCAGACCAGACAATTGAGAGCATTCTGAAACAAGGTGGGGTTGTTGATGAGCCGCAGCTTGCTGATTTGAAATTGATCGCTGAACGATCAAAGCAAACATTGCAAGAAACCGCTATTGAACAAAAAGTCATTTCTGAGGAAGATTTGACAAAGTTGATCGGCGATTATATCGGCGTGCCTTTCGTGCGAATTGAGCCAAAGGATATTCCCGAAGATATATTGAAACAAATTCCTGAACATATCGCGCGCCAATATAATGTTGTGCTTTTTGAGAAAAATGAGGACGATAGCTTGTCGCTTGCGATGGAAGACCCAGACGACGTGCAGGCGTTGAACTTTATTCAGAAAGAAATTGGCTACAACACTAAGGTTTTCCTAGCGACAAAAAGCAACATTTTGGACTGTTTGGAAAATTATCGCGGCAATATTAACGCCGAACTTGATGAGGTTATCGCAGTCCAAAAAGACGCTTCTGCTGAAGACCAAAACGTTAGTCAAGATGATTTTGCGGAAAATTCACCAATCGCCCAAACTGTTAATTTGTTACTGGAATATGCCATAAAATCCAACGCTTCTGACATTCACATTGAGCCGCGCGAAGATTACGTTCAGGTTCGTTATCGAATTGACGGTGTTTTGAAGGAAGTTAACAAATTGCCACGAAACGTTCACGGCGCTTTGGTGAGCCGCATTAAAATTCTCTCCAATCTGAAAATTGACGAACGACGCGTACCGCAGGACGGCCGATTTAAGATAAAAGTTTCAGGAAAACAATACGCGCTTCGTGTTTCGACATTGCCAATCGCTGACGGCGAAAAAGTGGTCATGCGTATTTTGGACGAATCGAACCAGGCTGTTAAACTGGATCAGCTTGGCTATTGGGGTCTGTCTCTCGCAACTGTAAAAGACGCAATGGCTCAGCCGAACGGAATGATCCTAGTGACTGGACCGACCGGATCGGGAAATCGACCAGTTTGTTTAGCGTCTTGTCGGAGCTTAATACTCCAGATGTCAATATTTCCACAATTGAAGACCCGGTGGAATATAAAATCCCAGGGGTCAATCAAACTCAGACCAACGCCAAAGCCGGGATGACTTTCGCTTCAGGACTAAGGGCACTACTTCGCCAAGACCCAAATATCATTATGGTCGGAGAAATTCGCGACGGTGAAACCGCAAACCTTGGTGTTCAAGCGGCGCTAACTGGACACTTAGTGTTCTCCACTCTACACACAAATAACGCTGCAACGTGTTTGCCACGTCTGCTGGATATGGGAATTGAACCATTCTTGATTGCTTCAACCGTGAAGGCAGTGATTGGACAGCGACTAGTTAGGCGTCTGTGTATGAATTGCCGACAAGAATACACTCCAAACGAAGAAGAAATAAAATATATCACCGAGATGTTTAAGATAAACACCGAGTCGATTAAAAAAATTCATAACCTCGAAGAACAGGCTCTTGAGGATAAAATTGGTGGTGACACACCCATGGGATCAACAGATTCAGGAATTGAACACTTATGGAGGCCGAACCCAGAAGGCTGCGATGAATGTGGACATAACGGATTCAAGGGTCGCGTTGGCATTTACGAGGTTCTTGGTATCTCCATCCCTATCCAAAAAATGATTACCGCCAACGCCACCAGCAATGATATTCAAGATCAAGCGATTTCCGAAGGCATGGTGACAATGCAGATGGACGGACTTATTAAATCACTGCGCGGGATCACCACCGTGGACGAAGTTTTGAGGGCAACAAGGGAGTAACATTATGCCAATTTTTGAATATTTGCTTGTCAATAAAAAGAAAGAGACCGTCTCTTCAACAATTGAAGCGGCCGACAAACTATCTGCCATTAATAATTTGAGGTCACGCGGACAATTGATAAAAATTGAAGAAAAAGGCGCAAAAAAAGAGCTTAGTTTTTCTTTCGGCAAGAAAAAGAAAGGTGCCAAGACTGAAGAATTGGTGATGTTTACTCGTCAATTAAGCGCCATGGTTTCAGCTGGCGTCCCAATTCTTCGTTCACTCAATTCAATGGCAAAACACGCCGAAAGCGCCAACTTTCGAGACACGATCAACGCTGTTATTAAAGACATTGAAGGTGGTATGTCTTTCGCGGATGCTCTGAGTAAACATCCAGAAACCTTCAATGATATTTACGTGAACATGGTTGCTGCGGGTGAAACCGGAGGTATTTTGGACGATATCTTAAAGCGTCTGGCTCTGCAACAAGAGAAAAACTCATCCATGAAGAAAAAAATTAAAGGCGCCATGACGTACCCGATCGTACTTTTAATCATTACGATCATCGCCTTCTTTATCCTGATGATCTTCATTATTCCAGTCATCGGTAAAACCATTAAAGACATGGGCGGACCTGACGCCAAATTGCCACTTCTTACTGAAATTATGCTCGGAATTAGCGATTTTGTGGTGTCATTTTGGTATATAATCATTCCAATATTTGTCGGAAGTATTTGGCTATTGATTCGCTATATTAAAACCCCAAAAGGTCGCGTAAAATTTCACAATATCATCATCAAAGTTCCAGCTGTCGGACCAATTGTTAAAAAGGTGGCAATCGCTCGCTTTACTCGAACCTTCTCCGCTCTTATCGGCGCGGGCGTGGCTGTGCTTGAAGCGTTAGACGTAACTTCACGTGCCGTCGGAAATGTCGCCTACGAAAAATCCCTTAAAGAAGCCACCAAGCGAGTCCAAAACGGTGAAGTCTTATCAAAAATTATCGCCGAACGAGATGATTTATATCCGCCGATTGTTGCGCAAATGTTATCCGTCGGTGAGGAAACTGGACAAACAGATAAAGTTCTGGTTAAAGTTGCCGACTTTTACGAGGAAGAAGTTGACACCGCGATTGACGGCGTTAGCTCTATTATTGAGCCGGTGATGATTGTCGCAATGGGTGTTGTTATTGCCCTAGTGGCGGTCAGCGTCATGGGTCCAATTACAAGTATGGCGGGTCAAGTTAAGGAATAATAGTTTTTCAAAAAAGCTTATGCTATAATACTGATATATAGGTGGGAAAATAATAACGTGTCGAGCATATTTTATAGAAAAAAACCAATTATCGGCCTAGATATCAGCCGAACAAGCATAAAAGTAATGTCGATTGACAGAAATCGGATGCTGGTTCATGGATATGGATCGATTAACCTCGATTCTCAGAAAAGCGACGGAAATTCTGCAGACAACACTGAATATTTGGCGCAGAATATCAAAACGTTATTGAAGAAAAACGTCGTAGGACAGATCAATAGCAATCGCGTAGCGCTGGGTATACCAACCAACCGAACATTCTCGCGGACATTCAGCTTACCTGTGAAAGAAGAAAGCAATATTCGCAGTGCGGTAAATTTGGAAGCCGAACAATACATTCCAGCGCCATTAGACTCTCTTTATTTGGACTATCGAATTATCAATCGCACGAAAGATGAGCTTAGTGTGCTAATGTGTGCTGCACCGAAGAAAATGATCGACAGCATGTTAGACGCCACAAAACAATGTGGTCTGGAAGTTGCAATAATTGAGCCGAACATCAGCGCAATCGCTAGACTTCTGAAGCGCACAGAAGAAGGAATGCTTCCTACTGTTATTGTCGATATAGGCACATCAACTACAGATATTGCAATTCTAGATTCTGATATACGTGTGACGGGCGGCTTAAATGTTGGCGGCTATTCACTCACCTTAAATTTAGCTAAAAAAATGAATGTACCAATTGAAACAGCTCATCAATTTAAGGTATTAAACGGATTAAATCCTGGACCAAGGCAAGCCAGAATCGCAGGAGCCTTGCACCCAAGTTTGGAAAAAATGACCAACGAGGTTAAGCGCGTTATGCGATATTACACAGACCGCTTCCCTAATGAGAAAAAAATCGAGCAAATTCTCATAGTTGGCGGCGGCGGTAATTTGCCAGGAATTGGTGATTTTTCACAAACGAGCTATTAATGCCAGCGCGCGTGGCGAGTCCGTGGCAAATGCTCAATTTCGATGGACTAGAGCAGCCAGCAAAACAGCTTCGCTCTCAGCTATCACCAGTTGCGGGGCTAGCCTTAATCAAGCAGGAGGATATTTATGATTAACCTTCTCCCTCCTCAAGAAAAAAAAAGCAAATCAGCGCTGGACGAGTAAACGTCATCTTAAGACGATACTGCATCATATCATTGATATTTGCAGGTTTGCTATTCTTGACTATTGGCGGATTTTATCTATTCTTAGAAAATAGCCGCACCTCAGCTCAAGCCAACATCGACGAAGGAAATGCTAAGCTTGCTCAATATCAATCGACGCAAAAAGAAGTTAGCGAGTTTAAGAAAGACCTCGACTCGGCTAAGGCGATCATTAGCAACGAGGCCCATTACTCTACAATTATTCCAAAAATTGCACAGTACATCCCGTCAGGCATGGTTTTGGATTCTCTGGCATTAGACACTTCAGCGTTAGATAAACCATTGTCATTAACAGCTCTTGGAAAAAACAGGGACGACGCTATTCGAATAAAAACCAGCTTAGAAAAGTCAGAAATATTTAGTAACGTTCACTTGGAAACTGTTGTTTATAGCGATGGAAGCCAATCGTCAGACAAGCCTGCGGATTATCCAATCACTATAACAATTAGCGTTACACCAAAACCAGAGGTCTTAAAACAATGAAAAAAGTTCTAAATGCCAGCATCGCGCGAATTGTCCTGTCGTTATTGTTGCTCATAATATTATCAGCAATGGTAGGACTAGTTATTTTCGCCTATTCATTCTTAAGTAAAACATCAGAAGAAGTTGGAAAAATGCAAACAGAAGCAATTGCAGTTGATGCAAAAATACAAAGTTTGCTAGCGTCGAAATCTCAGCTCGACCGCAATTCCGACACAGTTAAAAAAGCAAAGAATATCGTCTCAGAATCGAAACTTTATCAATATCAGAATCAGATTATTAAGGATTTAAATACCTACGCCGACCGCGCTGGCATTCCGATTAAAAGCTTTCTCTTTCCAAAACGAACCAACAACTTCCGCTAAGACGGCGACATCTAGCAAGCGGACACCCGCCAGCCCTGCTGGAGTGAAAAAGCACTTTCGTATCAATTCAATTGGGAGATCATATAGATTACACGAAATTCCTACATTTCCTTAGTCTTATTGAAAAAAATGTCACCCGAATGCAGCTTTTAGGCGTGTCAATTTCCAGAGGTGCAAATAATCATGAAATATCAATCCAATCACTTGAAGTAAAGGTTTATACACGATGAGTCCATCAATATCAGAACAGCTCGAGCCAATCGTAAAATCACTGTCCAAATTCCTGTGGCGATTTCATGTGATAATATATAGCGTTGTCGTAATCGGAGGCGTAGCAATCGCGATATTTCTTTTGAGCGGACTTTTAGCGGTTCCTACCGAAGAACCACAAACCGCATCAATAAGTTTTGATAAAAAAACCATGCAAATTATTAAAGACTTCCGACCATCAACTTCAACAAACGACTCATTTAGTCTGCCGACTGGTCGCTCCAATCCATTTGCCGAATAAAACACAACCGTTTATAATATAGTTATGCTTATATCCGCAGATCGCTTCCTTAATATCCCTGTCATGAGTCTTCAGACAGGCTCCGAACTGGCGCGAACATCGCGGGAAATTATCAATCCGAAGAATCTGTCTATAATCGCATATGAGCTCGAGGGGCGACTTTTGGACCAACACCCTAGCCTACTTCGCATTGACGACGTCAGAGAAATCGGGCCGCTCGGTATGATTATCGATTCAACCGATGAGATCATCGGAATTGATGACGTAATTACTATAAAAGAAATTTATGAAATCAATTTTGCATTAAAAGACAAGTTGGTTATTGATGAAAAAAATAAGAAAATCGGAAAAGTTATCGGATATACGTTGGCGGCTGGGAATTTTATTATACAACAACTCCGAATTCGGCGACCGTTCTTGAAAAGTTTTGGCGACACAGAGCTACTTATTCATCGTTCTCAGATCATAAAAGTAACCGACGATAAAATCGTTGTAAAATCAGCAACTATCTCGCACATAGCCGAAAAAACACCTATTCCGCAGATAAATTCATACGAAAATCCATTCCGCAAGCAGCCTCGTCCACAACCAGAATCTACAAAAGTTGATTAATCTTTTGGGTTTTCAAGAGCCCTCTTAATGTCGTCGTAAGAAAAACCCTGCCTAGCCAAATATTGCATAAACTTCTGTTGGTCGCTATATCGATAACGTTTTTTAGCAATAATCTTTCGCAATTCCTCGTCATCAGAGCGAATATTCTCTTTAACTAACGACTCAATCGTTGTATTATCAATTCCCTTTTGCGCCAGTTCCAATTTCAAACGACGAATACTGGCGCCTTTTTTCATGAACCGCTGCTCAAACCAAAATCGAGCAAATTTTTCATCGTCCAAATATTTCTTCTCAATAAGACGACCTAAGACACGCTCAGCAACCTCCAGCTTCACTCCAGGACGTTCAATAATTTTTCCAGTTTTCGCTGAACGTCGACGAGTGGCTAGCGTTTTCCGACGCAGATAATCACGCACTTCTTTGATGGCTCGCGGACGCATTAAACAGTATTCTATAGACCTGGCATATAACTTGCCAAACTGGCTATCGTCTTCTAACTTCGAAATTTCCTCTTCCGTATATTCGCGACCAACCTTAATGCCTAGCTCGCCGACCTGAAATACATCCAAGCTAAAACGATATTTCCCGTCAACACTTACATTGACACGATTTTTATCACGAGTCTGAAGAGAAATATCGGTGATTTTCATCTATATATGAATTAACTTTCCTCCTCCTTCACTTTATCACGCACTTTCTGATCAATTTCCGCCAGAACCTCAGGATTTTCCTTCAAGTAATTCTTCGTCTTATCGCGCCCTTGACCAATCGTTTCGCCGTTATATTTATAAAATGCACCCGACTTTTCAACTATACCGTGCGTTGCCGCCAAGTCCAGAATATCGCCAGTTTTGCTGATTCCCTCGTTGTACATTATGTCAAATTCAGCCACGCGGAACGGCGGCGCAATCTTATTTTTCACGACCTTAATTTTCGTGCGGTTACCAATAATATCATCGCCAACTTTAATTTGACCAATTCGACGAATATCAATTCGCTGCGACGCATAAAACTTCAACGCATTGCCACCAGTTGTCGTTTCAGGATTACCAAACATCACGCCAATTTTCATGCGAATCTGATTGATAAAGATCACCGTGGCTTTTGACTTATTGATAATTCCCGTCAATTTACGTAGAGCCTGACTCATCAATCGAGCCTGAAGACCCATATGAGAATCGCCCATATCGCCATCAATTTCAGCCTGTGGCGTCAAGGCAGCCACCGAGTCAACTATCACCAAATCCACCGCATTAGAACGAACCAATGTCTCTGTAATTTCCAATGCTTGCTCGCCGTTATCTGGCTGAGAAACCAACAAATTTTCCGTGTCCACGCCCAGACGCTTAGCGTATGCTGGATCAAGGGCGTGCTCAGCGTCAATAAACGCTGCCGTTCCACCCTGCTTCTGAATTTCTGCAATAGCGTGAAGCGTCAATGTTGTCTTACCCGAGCTTTCTGGACCATAGATTTCTATGATACGACCTTTTGGATATCCGCCACCGAGCGCCAAATCCAAACTCAAAGCACCAGAAGGAATTACTTCAACATCGACTTTATGAGCCTCGCCCAATTTCATAATTGATCCGTCGCCAAATTGCTTGGTGATTTGATCCATTGCTAGACCAAGCGCCTTAAGCTTACCTTCATCAACTTTTTTATCCGATGCCTGACTTGACTTTTCTGGATTTACTGTTTTACTGTCTGATTTTGCCATAGCATTCCCTCCTTAGTTACTTCCTTTATTATACCGATTTGTTGCAAGATTTGCTATAATTACATTCATGAATAAGCGAAACGGTTTTACTATTATTGAACTTTTGGTTGTAGCGACTTTCTTGATTATTATCGCAATCTTAGGTTTCTCACAATATACAAAATTGACCAACGAATCAAACAACGCCAAAAAACGCACCGCGATTAACGCCATGCATTATAGCCTAGAAGAAGGTTTTTACGTTAAAAATGGCTATTACCCAGAGAAGTTAGAAGAAGGTACGCTTCCGACTATGGATCCCACGCTGTTAAAAGATCCGCAAGGTAAGAAAATTGGCGAAAGACAGCAGTTATCGTTATGAATCTTCAAATTGTAATGACGGAAAATGTAAGTCGTACAAACTTGTCGCGACGCTTATCGATGAAGATGACTACGTAAAAGAAAGTCGCCACAAATAATTAGCTAATCATCACAAACAGGACGGCCATTCTTGAAGTCTTCAATGGCATTGTTGATTATCGCAATTTGCTTGCGTGGATTTGCCACAAAATGGAATATATATGTCGTTTCTTCACCCTCGGTGCTGAGGCGAATCGTGCCATAATTGAAAAGAGTCTGAATAACGCCCGATTGACGGAAGCTTGCATCTTCAATACTGCCTAAGCTCACCGTTTGCTCATGCCTATAAAATAAGCTACCCTGGATTTCCTGAATTACACTTTCGTTGGTCATGTAAAAATGATTTTGCAAATATATCCACAAGGACACCGCACCGCCAAGCGCCACCAACCCAATAAGCAACATCGCCACGCCAAACACATCGGTTAGTGACGGCATTGGCGAAATAATCGAATCTCGAGCAATTGACGGATAAAACATTACAAACACCATGATCATCACCACCAAGAAAACCGAGATTCCCGTCGGGATTAGCATACCAATCGGATGGCGTTTAATATCCAAAATAATATATTCGCCTTCGCTCAAATTGAGATTCGGGTATTGCTGAACTGATTTTTCATGTTTTTGCTTTAGGTCGTCACTGATAGTAAACGGTTTCGGGTCAATATCCCTGGCAACATGGACAACTTGCGGTTCATTAGCATATTGACTACGCAATCGCGGATCAAAATTCTCCCCATCAATAATTTCTGGTCTTGCCGTCACATAAGAATTCGTCTGCGCCACAACTGGAGCTGGACGACCAGTCTGTGGTGGATGATGATATAGCGGTCGACCATCAGCATCGTACGCAACAGGCTGCGTTAAATCTTCTGACGAGGATGTTTGTGGATTCATGCCTATATTATAACACGACAGAACTTAAGATAGTCTTGTTTTTTGGCGATAAACTTTTATAGCTATTGTTACTACACTGACTGCAACCATTCCAACAGCCGCAGCAATACCAAACCACGACGATCCATTCTTGCCTTCATTATTATCCTCAGACTTCCCCTGAGCTTCCCTCAACTTCACCTCATCCACACCACCATTCTCCTGAAGTTTTACGTCTTTACCACCAGAATCCATGGTAGCTATTTCCTTTTTGCCACCACCGTTTACTTTATTACTCGAAGCCACGTCGGTAGGCTTACGATTTGTATTTTCTTTTTTACTATCATCTTTCTTTGCTTGGTTCTTTCATACTCTAGCATCTGATAATAGCCATATTCTTCCAAATATCCCGGATCAGAATCACAAGCATCACCAATTCCATCCTTGTCATAATCAGCTTGATCTGGATTCGCTACATCTGGACAATTATCAAATTCCCGTTCATGTTCATCGCCGTCATCGCTAACCGTCAAAGTTGTCGTCGCTACATTCGTCAGTCCAGAACTATCGGTCACTCTAAGCGTTAGCAACCCAGAAAATTCCTTAGTAAACGTATAATTGACAAAAGGCTTATCCGTCGTCACGTCATACACGCCGTCTTGATCGACATCCCATTCATATTTCACGATTTTACCATTTGCCGAATAAGAACCAGCGCCATCCAATTCTAATGTGTCGCCAATTTTCGCCACATATTGACGATTTATCCAGGCATTCGGTTTGTTTGTCACATTTTCAACCGACGCATTAACTTGATCAACGAGCTTATCATTATCGTCAGCTTGTAAATATGCGCCGCCCGTTCTTTCAGTCAAAGACATCACAGATGCCATCGCATCATGTCCAGAAGTATCAATAATATATATTTGAGCCGGATCAACAGCATAAGCAGCATCAACGATAGATTGTTCGGTTAGCTCAGTGACTGGTTCTGGATCTTTAGCCGGAGCGTCACCAATCACAATCATAATCTTTTTTACTCCCGCTCGCCACTGTAGATTCAGCCCCGCCTTAATGCCAGAATAAACAGATTCTTCATCATCGCCGCCATTACCGAGTTGAATAGAATTGACAGCCTTGTTAAACACCTCGGCACTACTCGTAAAATCTGTCTCAATTTTGGACGGATAGTCTCCCGAGCTTCCGCCACAACACGGATGATCTTGATAAGTAACCAGTGCAAATCTAGCACTCTTGGTTTTCGAACTGATCGACTCAACTATATTTCGAATGTTATTTCTAACAGCACTAATTGAACTACCCATCGAACCAGTCGTGTCAATAACAAATACAACATCAATATCGCCATTAGTTTTCGTTATTGGTTTAACTAAATTGGGCAGTGGTACTTTCGCGAAGCGCTGACATATAATTGCTATGTCCAAAGAAGTTCGGATGATACCACGAACTCATATTGAACGCATTTGGCTCAAGGAATTCATGAATCCAACGGTCGTGATTCTTCTTAAATATTGAGGCGTCTGGCTCATGTCCAGAAAACCGCTTTGGCAAACTATCAATAAAAATCACTTTCTCTTTACCGAGGCTTTTATTATATTCCTCAACCACCTTTTTCTGACGTGAATTACCCTCCAGCCCTAACTTGCGCACTTCACTAGCAACCGAAAAATCGGATAGCTTCTCGCCATTATCAAGTGCTAGTAGTGGGTATCCTAAGAGAACTATTTTCGCGTCTGGACGTAAACGAGAATTAAGCGATGATAAAATGCCTCTAAGATTTAGCTCTAAATCTTCCATATTATTTCTTGCGTCATTTATCTTTGTTTTGCAATCTGAAGCAGATCTTATCACAGCAGTAAAACAAGACTTAACAATGCCGTCAAAATCCAAATCATTTCCACCAATCGTCATCATTACCATATCTGTACTGCGGTCTACACTATCCAGTTGTCGTCGAATCGTATAATTACATCTTATATTGACTCTTTTCTGATTTTTTCCGCGCTTAGAGCCAATCGCACTACTTATGATCCTATAAGCAACTTTTAAGTCATTATTCGGTTTAATATTGCAGATATCCCTGTCTTCTGCATATTTAATAATCTGTTCATTCGTCGCTAGCTTGCCCGGATCATCACTAATCGTTTTTACAACACTACCCGCATTCTTATCCTTCAAGAAGGCATTAATTTTAGCTCCAGAACAAGCGCGATTTATAAGCGTTACTGACAGTCCGTTATTGCTTAGCCATCTTTTATACATTTCCGCCCAGTTATTACTGTTGCGATGACAGACAGCAGGACCATATTCATACCCATCAGCGCCATTTCCGGCCGAATAAGAATCGCCTAATAATGTAATCGTAAGTTTCTTTCCTGCGTAATTATAAGGAACAACCTCGCCTTGTGCCGACTGTTGTATAAAAAGGCCAGAAATAATAGCTACAAAGAAAGATAATATAATAACTCTAATTTTCATATTAATCACCCAAGCCCTCAACACTTATATGAACACCATTGTTATACTTATCGTTTAGTATAACGCTAACCCAGAGAGAGTATTCCCTACCCTCTATATCTTTATATCCTACAAAATATTCCTCCCCAGACCTCTCTTTGTCTAGCTTCCAGCCAGAATCTTCAGCGTATCGTTGCAGTCTATTTAACAAATCACTCACCGACTCATTCTGGGGCATCTCATAATATCTATCAACTGATAGAGATGTACTCTTTTTTAAAAATCCGCGTTCTGTAGGTATGCGATGTCTTTCGCGTGACGATTTCAGCTTTAAGCCCAAAACGCCCTTTTCAGCCATTGGATCTCGTGCCATATTCCACACTTCCATATACGCTGGCAGCCAAGTTAAAAAATTGACCAGCCACAAACCAGCCAAAATTCCCACCAAAATTATAAATCGTCGTAGCCAGTGCTTAGCTTTAGAGTTCTTAACTGGTGATGTCGTTGCTTGTTTTTTGCCCATGGCGGCTCCTAGTTAAGTTTGTCTGGTTTTATTAAAGCACAAAAAGCCGAAGAATACGATAACTATTTTTCCCAAATGTCGCTTTGCTTTAATCGTCACTCGACGACCACGCGGCG